>Ga0307514_10001280_pt1 | contig 32747 bp, 39 predicted proteins | sample 16_EM_MG_FD_203088 | JGI IMG/M metagenome (GOLD analysis project Ga0307514, IMG submission 203088) | Populus trichocarpa ectomycorrhiza microbial communities from riparian zone in the Pacific Northwest, United States - 16_EM | ecosystem: Host-associated > Plants > Roots > Unclassified | place... | reverse complement strand
GCTGAAGGCAGATTTGCCTAATTGGGACTGTCATTTGCGGTACAAAGACGACACTCTAACTCTACACTCCTTCGTCGCTTCGCTATAGATTCAAACATTGACAAACTTTGCTGCAAGGTGATTATAACCAATTGCAAGCATCAGACTACAACATGTGCTAGTTGTAGACAATATTATGGAACCATTCACCATAAAGGAGCGATGGCATCCCTCGTCCATCCCTTCGCCCTACTTTCCCAGTAGCCGCCAACATAATCCCAATCGTCGCCAACTTGCCTAAACCACCTAGGATGGCGTTCCTGACCATTATTCCTCCGTGCTCGTTGCATCTGCTCTACCCTCAATTTTTCTTCCTCTGCAAGATCCAGCTGACCGTTCTCCAAAGCTCTCACGTCAGGTCTATACCGCGAATCTGTAGGAGGAAGCTTTCCGACAAGATCGCCTGTGATTTCATTAAGTGTAATGCCGTAGTAGGTCAATCCATAGCATTCGGGCGCATCGTTGGGGAAAGGAGTCATTTTCCACAGGACACGAAGGTGAGAACCCGATGTGTCGAGGATTTGACATATCTGGTCGTCCCATTTCCCATCCAGGTGACCAACGACCTCGTCATTTGCGTCGTGTATTGACCCCGAGACGACATTTGTTGGACCCCAATAGCCATTCTGTTTAAATTCCACAAGACAACGCTCGCGGGTTATGATGTTTTCTATCGCCATTTGTCCGCAATGTTCAAAATACTTCGTTCCAACCATAAGATTTCTCATGAAAGATGATGGTTTTTTCCTGCAGTCAAGTGAGCATGTTACAAGATCGTGAAATCAAACATCGACCAGACGCACCAGACGTAGACATCTTTGCCTATCTTAAGCCGGTTTGTTCCCAAGGGAATAATCTCCAAACTTTTACCTTCACTCAATAAGCAAAGATTCGGAAAAACTGAAGTTTATCTTACCCCAAAACTTTGTCCTGCCGGAAGTAGTCGCAATTAAGTCCCAACCATCTCCTTCGGCGTGATAAGCAATTTCGAGGGGTTGATGGCGGACTTTTTCAGCGATGAATTTCATTCGGACATCTTCAAAAGTTTCACCTAACATGGGGTTGCTTTTCAAAGCTGTTTAGAGACAGTGCGGTCGAGTAACGAGACGACCTACAATCCTTTACGTCCAGTTCGATGCCGCGTATGTGCATAACCAGAAATCGCAAACGCAGCGACGTATGCTATCCTACTTATAGCGTCTTTCGCTCGTGCTGCCTCGTCTATGAGACTGTAATATTCAACTTCCTCCGCTGCTCGTTGTAGCATCGTTAACGGCTCATTAAATGTGACCGGAAATGTTATGGTAGAGAGATCCTGTACCCCAGCGATCAGATAAGGCATATAGCACACACGATTATAATACTGACCTTGCCAACGTTCTTCTTCAGAATAGCAAATAGACTACCCTCATCACTTGGTGGAAGACAAGGTAATTGCGTCCTGCGGACAACCTGTGCTTGTCCTGGGTGCACGACTTCCTCTGGAATAGGGGATGTTAATCGCTCGTATTGGCCAATGTCCGTATTCACGCTCGAGTTGTCTTCATCCGAAGGCAGAAGTTGACTGCCTGGTTCAGACATCTCCGGACCAAGATCCATTACAAATTCCTGTGGACCATCGTCTTCAGCGTCGAACCATTCCACGAAACTCTCGCTTGTAGAGGTAGCCATGGAATTGCGGACTGGTTTACGATTAACAGATGCAGATCTCATTGGCAGAGATTCTTCACGAATATCTTCTTCTGGAGTGAAGGGCAAATAGGAGGCCGGGAGAGTTGCCTCATGCAACGGAGTCTGCAAGACTTTTACCAAAGCAGAGTAGTGAGCTTTGAGAGAGTCGAACTTCTCTCTGACGTCTTGAACCGTCTCGGGAATCGACGAATTAGTTTCCACACCTTCGTTCGTTGAAGTATGACTCTGTGCTAATCAGACGGTCAATCAATTTCTTCCACAACTGATAGAGCCTACATTTCCAGAAAAGTCCGAACTTGGCGGAGTGCTTTTCAAATTTCTTATTTGCGGTCAAATTCTTCGGCGGATTTATTTCAAGACATAGAGCTAGAATGGCAGTTTCTAGATCGTTGAAACCCTTGGTATTGTTAATATGTAACGAATGATACGAGGGAAACACGTACTGCACTCATGTCCTCTAGTAGAACGCCGGAACGGTTCAGGCTAATGCTGGCTTGTCGACTCGCATGGCGAATAGTAGCCGATTTCTTAGCTTCAATGCCAATAGAGATAAACTTCCTATAATTCGTTCAGCTGAGAACGCGACGATGACCGATGGCTCCTGACCTAAACGCAGACATCCACGCGTCGTAATCCTCCTTGCATAGGCATTTGATATGGAAAATCGAGGTGTTGGAATCTATGTGAATATCCTTCCGACCAGGAGCTGTGGAAATAGCACCAGTTTGGAGGTATATTTGGTCTCTGATTGGTTGACCGGGTCCGAATGCATACGAAAGAAGACCAGATTGGTAGAGTGTGAAGTGGCGACGTGCAAAACCTAAACGTATAGAAATTTGACTGAGTAATGAAACCAATCAAATTGCAAACTGCCAGCACCTTGCATCCTTTTCCTCCTCTTTTTCAAAACCCAACCTTCGTGAATGATTGAATGGCTAGACATGCCAACCGCCGGGTCGACAGCATCAGAGGTAGTTGAAATTCCCAAGCTGGGCACGACACGACCAAAATTGAGGTCTTTCGCTGCCCTCATATTCAGCTGCAACATGGAAGGTGGAAGGGACGGGACATACCCAAATATGGCATGGAAGAAGTGATGACCCCTTGTCACTTGAAGCCTGAGCGGCGAAATCGGCTTTACTCTACAAGATTGCCCAGCTTTCGTGAATGCGACAATTTGGGGAGACTCAAGGGTGTAGACAGAAATATCCGTAGGGCATTACGAATCGCGAGCCGTGATGATGCCGATGTATGAAATCATATGGCTATGTAAGCCGACAGTATATAGATAACTACAGTCACTGTCAGACAGGTTAAAACTTTTCTGTCACCTAATCGATCCCGCTCATCTCAATCATGGCTAAGTATGCCTCCCCGAGTGACTTGTCTACTACTGTCTTTTCTGATTGAGTGTGTTTAGCGGCGATATTGGTCTCATTGGCCTGGCAGTCATGGTATGCATCGCACCTCACCGCGAATATAGTTTCCATTTCACGCATTTATTTAGGGCCAAAATTTAATTCTGAATATGAATGACAAAGGTTTTAAGGTGGTTTGTTACAACCGCACGACCAGCAAAGTCGACCATTTTCTTCAGAATGAGGCCAAAGGTGATTTTTCCGGATGATCTACAGGCCTGATCCTTCCATCTAACTCTTTGGCGATAGGAACGAACGTTGAGGGTGCTCATTCTGTTGCAGAACTGGTCTCTAAGCTCAGAAAACCCCGCAAGATAATTCTTCTTGTCAAGGCAGGACCGGCTGTTGATGACTTCATCCACCAACTCGAACCCCATCTGGCGCAAGGCGATATCATCATCGATGGTGGTAATTCTCACTACCCAGATTCCATACGACGTGCGAAGGAGCTGGAAGCCAAGGGCCTGCTCTTCGTCGGCTCTGGAGTCTCCGGCGGAGAGGAAGGCGCCCGCTATGGTCCCTCTCTTATGCCTGGTGGCTCTCCTGCTGCCTGGCCCCACATCAAGGAAATCTTTCAAAAGACTTCTGCTCAAGTCAAAGGGGAACCTTGCTGCGATTGGGTCGGAGAATCTGGTGCTGGACATTATGTGAAGATGGTTCACAATGGTACTATTCGCCTATATAGCAGTTTTTTTTAATTTGAAAGCGTTTTCTAGGAATTGAATATGGCGATATGCAGTTGATCGCCGAAGCCTATGATATCCTCAATCGGGGTTTGGGGTTGAACGCGGAGGAGATTTCCGAAATCTTTACGAAATGGAACAAGAGCGTTCTTGATTCCTTCCTGGTTGAAATCACTGCAAACATCCTTAAATTCAAAGATGACGATGGCGAGCCGGTTATCAACAAAATTCTCGATAAAGCAGGACAAAAGGGTACCGGAAAGTGGACCGCTATTGCTGCCCTTGATGCAGGAACGCCTGGTACGTGTTCGCTATCTGATCGCTGTAGCACACTAAAGCTAGATGGTAGTCACTCTTATTGGCGAGGCTGTCTTCGCTCGCTGTTTGTCTTCTATCAAGGACGAGCGTGTCCGCGCTAGCAAGGTTCTCGCTGGTCCCCGGAAGGAAGCGTTCCTTGGTGACAAGCAGCTTTTCATCAATGATTTAGAGCAAGCCCTCTATGCTTCGAAGATTATATCCTATGCGCAAGGTTTCATGCTCATGAGGGAGACGTCTAAAGAGGTCTGTTGAACTAAAGCGACGACAACCAAAGCGTGACTTTTATTTTCTACAGCTTTCTTGGAATCTGAATTATGCCGGCATTGCGAAGATGTGGCGTGGCGGTTGCATCATCAAGGTTCGTGAACATGCATGCGGCTTCAGAAACCTCTGACATCCTACTCCAGAGTGTCTTCCTCGAGGACATTACTGCTGCGTATCAGAAGAACACCAATTTAGAATCTCTTCTTTTCGATGATTTCTTCAATAAAGGTCATCATAAATTATGCTCCTTGGTAAAATAAAGCCCTTATCCGCGTAACAGCAATCCACAATGCCCAACCTGGTTGGAGGCGTGTAGTCGCACAAGCAGCTCTTTGGGGTCTTCCCACCCCTGCGTTCAGCACTGCACTTGCGTTCTTTGATGGCTATAGGAGTGAAATTGTCCCCGCCAACCTTTTGCAGGCACAGGTACTTCAATTGTCTTCCTTACTTGTAATCTTTTGATTCTGATGATTGCTAAAGCGCGACTACTTCGGCGCCCATACCTTCCGTGTTTTGCCTGGGAAAGAGAACGAGAGATTCAAAACTGGCGAGGACATTCGTACGTGTCACCACTCGTTTTTCCACCTTCGGTGCTAATATCTTCTTCAGATGTCAACTGGACTGGTCGTGGTGGAAATGTTTCAGCTTCTGCCTACAACACGTAAACTGTATGTGGACAAAGCTTGTAGTACTGAATTTGCCATAGTGTATGTCTAGCTTTGAGTCGACTCATAAAGATAACAAAGTACTCTCCGTGTAAAATATTACCAGTCTCTCCATCTATGTCGATATGCCATCTCTTGGCAAGTGTTGAAAATTTCAACTTCAACTTCAACTTCAACTCCAAGTTGCCAACTTCAAGAGCTTTATTCGTTGTACACGTGATCTCCTGTTGGTCGACTGGCACTCATGTGTGGAATATTTGTTTCTGCTAGCTATCCCAACGAAAAGCACGACACTGATCAAAGTCAGAAGCAATTTAACCATGTGGGCTCGCAACTACGGATGGCGAATGCGTTACGCGGTAAATACAATACCTTTCTGTCGTCAAGTCATTCCCTCAAGTCATTCTCTAGGTCCTGATGCCCAGAGCTCTTGTAGGGTGAAACTTGACATAGGACAATGTGGTTCAGATGATACAGCATTTTCTCGAGGCGTTAACGCATTCCAGCAATTGGTGGTCGATTTTTATGCCTCTGAATTGCGTCTGAGAGGAGATGCAGACGTTGTGCAGCCTCATGTGAAGGATCAAAACATCTTATGCTGGAATGGAGAGGTAAATCACCTTGTGTGGTCTCAAGTCGGCCTCTGAACTTCTGTCTAGATTTTTGACGGGATCGAGGTGAATGCGTTAGCAGATCAATGGGATGAATCCACATTCATCATGAAACCACAGATAAGGTCTGAGGAAAATGATGGAGCCCGACTTTCAGAGCTTTTATGCCGTGTCGAGACGCCAGAACAAATGCAAGATGTATTGGGTACTTTGGAAGGGCCGCAAGTATTTCCTGCCCTTCATCAAAATCCGAGCTGAGCTTCATGAATACAGATATGCATTTATCTTTTATCATGTTCGCTAGTCAGGAGTTGCTTCGAAATCTCTGCAGGCTAATTGAAATACAGTCAGAATCACAGCGGTTATACTTCGCCCGTGACCCTCTTGGGCGCAGGTCGTTGCTTATTCATAGGCCCAGTATAGAATCGCCGTACTTTCTGCTATCCTCAGTTTCCGCTGGCGCAAATCCTGCCTATGACTTTTCCGAGGTATCTGCGCAATGCATATTTTTACTTGATTTCCGGTTATTAAAGGCTTATGGAGATGTAATTCCGCTCTCAGATTTTGTGCGAGTTCGTTTTGAATCTAACGGAAGAATTTATAGATCGTAGTTGGATTTGAGAAAGCGTTCATCGAGATATCTAGGACTCCATCAATAATGGGTTCGATACGTTCCTTCGTAGGTTCTTCAGAAGTGTTGTTGCTGCCTCTGACCTATACGTCTATCAGGCCAATATAAGAAAAGTTAACACTGCAATTCCCCCATCTAACCTTCCTCACTCAAGCTCTCTTGAAAAATTACCTGATTACATGGATGCCGCTGTTGACAGCCTGGTCAATCATCTAGGCGGAAGTGTTATGCTTCAAGTACGCAATATCCCTCACCATCCGTGAGTTCACACGAATATGCTGCACTGATGTTGGAGGACTGGAATACGAATGTCATAGAACGACGAAAGGGAATGCAAGGGTAGCGGTTCTCTTCAGTGGAGGAATAGATTCCGCGGTGATTGCATATTTTGCCCACAAGTACATCATTTTCGATAAAGTGCTGGAACTCCGTTGAAATTCAGACCGTCTTTTACAGGCATATATCATCAAACGAACCGATCGACCTTTTAAATGTTGCTTTTGAGAATCCGCGGAAAATTAAGGCTCAACAACAAGACAACGTCGGGGGCGGCCCTTCAAAAGCAACAAATGATTACGCACGATACGAAGTACCAGATCGGATCACTGGGATAGAAGAAGTGAATGAACTTCGACGGCTGTGTCCTGGACGTACTTGGAATTTTGTGAGTACTTATTTCGTCATGGGACCTCTCCTAATTTCGTCGATACAGGTGGAGATTAATGTTCCATTCGAAGTAAGCCTTATCGTTAATCTTGATAGTTTGTGCACCTATTATTTAGGAGTGTCGAGATATGCGTCCAGTGGTAGAGGGACTCATGGTACCAGGACGAACTGTCATGGATCTTGCAAGTTGCTTCTGGTCTCAGTAAACTGCACCTCATTGTTCATTAGAGCTTAGCACTGGCCCTGTATTTTGCTTCCAGAGGAAAGGGACAAATACGACAATTTCCGAATGCAACACCTATTCCGTACACAAGTAAAGCAAGAGTCTTATTGAACGGCCTTGGGTCGGACGAATTGCTTGGCGGCTATGGACGTCACCGCTCAGTATACAAGACGGGAAGCTGGCAAGCTGTCATTTCGGAGGTAAGCCTTGCGAGTATTGACATTTGACTTACGCTTACACTCGCATAGCTGCAACAAGAAATAGATAGATTACCCATTCGAAACTTGGGGCGTGACGATCGCATTATGTCATCTCATGGCAAAGAAGCACGACATCCTTTCCTCTCGCTTACTCTGGTTGATTTTTTGGCTTCGCTGCCTATTCACTACAAAATGGATCCTCGTTTGGATGTTGGTTTTGGAGATAAGATCTTACTGAGGTATGCTGCAAGGAAGATAGGCCTGGTCGAGGCAAGCACTCGAAAGAAGCGCGCAATGCAGTTTGGGAGTCACTCGGCACGAATGGGTGGTGAGCGAAGAGGTGATGCTGAGCTAGAATAAATTTGGCTAGGCTTGCCTTTTTGAGTAACTTTTTAGAACAATGATGCTTTTGTGAATTCCTTGTGCAGGCGTGAATACATCGACAAGATTAACAAACGGTGTGCTTTCCGCTGATACACCTCAAGTAAGCATTTGATTTCTCGTTATGGCAATGTAGTAACGAAATATTTCAAGTAGAGTTTAGTACCTGTTGTATTACAGGCTTATGCAGCATACACAATATGAGACAACCAGTAGCATTCTTATGAAATGTTGTAGGTGGAGTCCATCATGGTATATCAATCTACTAGTTAGATGTATGTAGGTGGGCTCGATACAGTCAGGCCAGAATCATTCTACTGATTATCAAGCATGTCATTTTCCCTGAGTGCCCAGAGGACCTAGTTTAAGTCAGATACCTCACTACCTCGTGCTCTTGTATTCCACTTCCTTAAGAACCTGGCACAAGGCAATTTAGAACTTGAAAGGTGGACCCAAAATTAAAATTACCCACTACTACTATGATAAGTCATTTTCCTGTCAATGGGCACGATGCCACCACTCACTGAACAGCCTGGAAATCAGTAGTAATCGGAGCACTATAAACTTGATATCCCACCAAGGACTTTAAAGTTGTAGTGCTGCAAATTCAAATAAAGACCGCTTCCCCAAAACTGTCAACATATTTCACGAAGTGACGAACCAATAGGCGCGTGGTAAAACATTAAAATAAATGTTACATCTTTCTTATCTGCTAAGTCTCTCAGTCCAATGTCATCTTTCAAGCGCAAAGGTACCTTCAAACTAGGTCTTCCCGTATATTCAGGCACACGGATATCACCTGGCTCTACGCAAACCCTTATTACGTCTACAGGTATCTCTTCTTTGGATGATATCCTCGGTGGTGGCCTGCCCCTTTCGTGTTCGCTTGTGATCGCTGCCCCAGATAAACACTCGTCGTATGGAGAATTGGTATTGAAATATTTTGTCGCGCAAGGCCTTGTAGCTGGGCACAAGGTGTGTGTGATTGGTGGTGCTGAGGAGTTGAGTCAGTTCGTGAGGGAATGTATGTGGTTGCCAAAAGGCTCGACTTCGACTCAAGAGGCCGAGGAAGATGAAGAGGAAAAGGGGAATGATCTTGCTCAGAAAGTCAAAATTGCTTGGAGGTATGAGAAGATGAAACAGTTCAAAACTACTGTGGTCAGTTCCAGTCTGTGTGTTTATGATTCTTTCTATCCTCAAAAGTTCCTCATACTTCTTCACGCAGGGATGGGGAATCGTATTGCCAAACCTTTGACTTATCAAGTACGATACCAGAGGAAGTGGTCAATGATGCAATAGAGACGGATCGACTTCATTTGATAGGCGTCTCTAAGGTTTCATCGCCAGGTAGACTACTGGAAGCGATGTCAAAGTTTGTCTCCTCGGATACATCGGCGCCTGTGCGCGTCTGCATCCCGAGTTTAGGATCCCCTGTCTGGAGCGATATAACGACACAAGTATGTGATCCGATACTAGTTGCAGAATGAGGATCGACGCTAGCGTAATCCTTTAGGATATAATGTATTTTTTGCATTCGTTACGGGCCCGTCTGCGAGAGCATGGACATGCGTGTGCTATTACAAGCTTGCCTGCGCACTTATCAGCGCAAAGAGAGTGGTTGGAAAAGGTAGGTTGGGTAAGTGACGGGTTGTTGAGTCTGTCTGCATTTACAGGTACGTCATCCACATGGCCGGTGTTCAGATGAAAGGTGACTATTTTTCGCGCAGCTAACCCGGGACTGTCAAACATGTTCCCATCTCATCATGGACTGGTTCAAATATATACGCTTCCGTCGCCGCACATGTTAATAGCACCGAGCGATCGGTTCTCGACATTAAGGGGGCTCACATCGAGTGGAGAAAACAATCTTGCGTTCAGATGTACGCGCAGACGGATGGTGATTGAGACACTGCATCTAGATGTGGAAGGAGGGACAGGGGAACGGAGAACGACGGCAAGCAAGCTGATGACGGAGGGACCACCTGTAGGAGAAGATAAGTCTTCATCAGTGGCGTCGGTGGAAGTGCAGGTAGAGGGGTCAGGGAAAGGCCAAAAAAATAAGAAGAAAGTTGTCGGATTCCAGTCTGATCGACCTGAGCTGTATGAATTTTGATGTTTGTTGCTGTTTGTACCGAATGGGCAGGAATGAGTTTTCGAGCATGCTGCCAAGACCATAACGTTTGACACAGGATGCCCTTCGTCCCAGATGACTTTGTCCCCAGTCTTGCTCGTCAACACTCAAAGTCTATTGTGAAGGAGGATTATCACTTTTACAACCAAGAACAGAGAATACCCAACCACATGCCTCTTTCTGACCCAAACCACTATCCTGACCTCTCCTGCGCCTACAGACTCCCGTATAGTTCTCATAGACACACGGCTTCATCTACTGCATATCCAGACCACTCTGGCGATGAGGACTCTACCGCATGCGACTCCCAGGTCTACATTCTCCCACCTGACTCTCCTCAGCCGCCTCCACTTACAGGTCAGCCCCCTCTACCCAGGGCTCAGGATTCTTCCAGGTGGTCTGCCTCTTACTCGGCTGGCGACGCCCGCTCTCGGTCATCCTCATTCGGTAATGGTTATGCTGACGTTTCTCATCCTCCTCCCCTGTCACAAAAACTTAGCTACGATATCAGTTGGCAGACAGTCGATGAGAAAGACGAACTTGCTATTTCAGAAGAGGAAACAGACGACGAACAAGGACTTGATAATGTTGACGACGACGATGCTGATGAAAAAGAGGACCCAGAGCCAACATCTGCTGCCCTCATCGCGGAAGAAGGACGTGGTCTCATTATCCAAGGTGACAGTGCCCCCGTTTTTCAAATCCAAATCCAACCAGGTGCGCCTTTTACTTGACTCTTTTGATCTTCCAATTTTTTGAGAATATCTCCACAGGCACGACACATCTTCTGATAGGATCATCGACAACACCCAATTCTGTCCCTTCTTTCCTCACTTCTACTCTCCCGCAGATCGCCCGTAGTCTCCTTGCTCTTGACATCTCTGCCAATTTCCTTGGCGCTTTGCCGCCAGTTCTTGCTGTTTGTGAGAATCTAGAAGAGTTGAATGTGGGATCAAATCCACTCCGCGTTCTTCCTGTATTCCTTGCTGACTTGATAAATCTTCGGGTTCTCATTGCGGATTCTACCGGCATAACTACACTACCGGATACTCTCGTCGACCTCGACAAACTCCATACCATCAGCATCCGTCGGAATAAACTCCATGCACTTCCCAGCTGGCTGTGTTTGCTTCCTGCTTTGCAGACCCTCTGTGTCGATGGCAATCCCTTTCAGGGTCCTTGGAGAGCGCTAGTTGACCCATTGCTGGCAAAAGCTCCAAGCACTCCTGTGTACCCACCCTCTACTCCTGTGATACCATTATCAGCTAGTTTACAAAGCTCACAAAGCGGTCATATTCCCCAAGTCGAAGCGGATGACGAATTCTCTGATCAAGAATCGTCGACCCCGAGCCCTGCTGCTCAGTTGCAATATTCCGCCGATGACGATGATCAAACAATGACTATCGAGCGTTCCCTACTTGGACGAGCCAAGACGTCGCCCACTGCGTTTGATCACACAGCCCAACCTACCAGCCAGACTTCTGCAAAGCCTCTCGCCCGGACACGTACAACGCCTAACCGTAATTATTATGACCAGAATCGTGCAAAATCGACGGCAGGTCTGCCTTCAGAATCTCGAGGAGGTCATCAATCAGGCACGGGAAAAAATGACGATACTCTGGGAAAAAGCGGTGGGAGTGAGATTCGTAAAATGAAAAGTGCGGGAGACCTGCGTCGAGCTCGGCCTGGAGCTGCCAATGGTGCGGCAGAGATAAATGCCATGCCTCAGCGTCCGCCGCTTTTACCTCATGCCGGATCTCTTTCCAGCTCGAATTTGCTAAACTCGATGGCAGGAAGCAATGGTTCCTCGATTAATAGTCCGTCACAGGCCGAAAGCCCATACCCGAAGCGGTTTGCGAGTTTAGGTCCAAGTTCACAACTTACGCAGAAGCCTCCTGTGCCTCTCGCACGACCGGTGACCTCTGGTGGCCGGCCACAGCTCAGTCAGTCGATGTGGGAACAGTCTGGCGGCGTGGGTGAGAATGGTCAATTTCTACGGTCTCTGTCGAACGGAAATCCCGGTAGGCCGCGACCCCCAAGTATGGAGCCGAAAACAGACCCTTTGAGAATGGAAGACCTCAAAGTGACACAAAAGCAGCGCAGTAGATGGGGCTTCTTAAAGAAGATGTCGATGGGCAAGATAAAGCCAGATTCGCCGACTGTGCCTTCTTCTGGTTCGCCAAACCCAACTCGTGTCAGTCGGCCGACTACAGCTACTGGGGGATCGCCGCCTAAATTGACGAGCTCGGTGAGAGGGATGGATCGCTTGAGCAAGACCCCTCAGATTGACCTCCGCTTCTCGACCACGGGTGCTTTGGATGCTTTCCCAGCTATCACGGCCTCGTATTCACATCCTCCTTCTCCCATTTCACCATTTTTGGTAGAAAAACCACCCATGCCATCGTCGAATGGTTTCTTGGCCGCACCTGCGCCGGTGCGATCTGCCAAGAGGCGAAGCTTCCTTCCGATTGATGCGCCTGGCCAAATCTCGTTGAGCATCCCCGAAAACTCCAAGTTCGTATCTGGCGTGGTTGTTTCGCCTGACGCGGACGACCAACAAGCGCAGCCGCGTCCCAATTCTGTGCGTGGAGGGCTTACTCTATCTACTCCTGTTGTTGATCACGAGGTGCTCCGGCGGAAGGAAGAAGAGCGTGCAAGAGATGCATATATGCGTGCTCTGCGCTCTGTCATGGCCTATCTCAAGGACATGAACGACCTTTCTCATGTTCAGCAGTCCAATTCGCTAAGCATGTATGGCGTCTCATCGGATGAGCATCCTCACCCTCGCTCGAGGAGACCTACGGTGGTTGAGTCACAGTTCTCGAGGGAGAGCTCGAGTGGTGGGTCGACCACCGACAGTTCGTCTCATCTGAGGTCTGCTGAGTCGATTGCGGGCATGAGAAGCGGGTCGTCGAGTCAGACTTTGAGTGTAATGACGACAGACAGCAGTGGGTCGCAAGAAGAGAGGAAGTTCAAGGATGATAAGGGAAAGAGAGCTATGGTTATTCGGGAGATTGTTGTGTGAGTGACAGTTTCTTTGTGAATCCCTCTAGTGTGAGATAGAAGATTCACGCTCTTTTAACTTCTCGGCAGCACGGAACGGACGTATGTCAAAGGCTTGCAAGAGCTAGTAGACATATATATTCAGCCCGCTTGTGCACCTGTAAACCTGCTAAGTGGAAGCAAGGACACGGTCGTACCTGCTCCTGAACGGAAGGTGGTCTTTGGGGGAATTGAATCTCTGTTTTCGTTTCACAAGGACAGTTTTTTGCCTGCGCTAGAAGTTGCTGCCGCTCCTGTAATGAAACCTGCTGCCGAATTGCAAGAGTTGGATTTTGATGGTCAGCTGTCGTTGAATGTGGCAAAGGCTGTTGGTAGCATGTTCGTGAAGCATGCTGCCTTCATGAAAATGTACTCGAGTTACATCAAGTAAGTCCGGTGCTCGCTTGTTCGCTCTTATGGCTGGATGTATCTTGATGCGCGATTTCTTCTTTTCACAGCAACTTTGACAGCTCCGTGCAACGTGTAAAATATTGGACTTCTTCCGACAAATATGCATCGGCCGGGAATTCGAGCCCAGGGAATGCCCTCACTCCATCCTCGAGTAACGCTCATCTTGTTGGCCTGGGCATCAGCATGGCCATGTCAGGCGTGCCAAATGCGTTATCCGAGAGCCTCTCTACATCTACAGGTATCCCGAACTTGTCAACGAGCCAGCGGAAGCGGATAAAGTCGTATCTCAAGCGGTGTCGTCTGAATCCGCGGCACACGCAGTTAAACTTGGAAGGCTACCTTTTACTTCCTGTACAGCGAATACCTCGGTACAAGCTTCTCGTACGCTTAATTTCCTTTGATTGAGTGGTTCACTGCGTTCTTACTGTTCCATAGTTAGAAGAAGTTGTCAGGAGCACGCCGCCGCCGCTATACGAATACCTTGATGATCCCCTTGACCGTGCCTTATCAGAGATTACTGCTCTGGCGAGTAACATGAATGAGGGTAAGCGCGAAGCAGAGTCACGGCGGAAGCTGGTGCGATGGCAGTCAAGAATCCGTGGTAAATTCCCGAGTCCTCTTGTGCAACCCCATCGGTTAGCATCTTTTCTTATTCTTTGATGGATGCACACTTATGTTGTCGTTAGGAAACTTATAATGGATGGCCCTCTACTTCTCACCCGCGTCGTGCGAAAAGCTGTTGTCTCCTTTGAAGCCATCAACGCCCAAGGAGACATGTCTACTGTGCAAGTGGACTGCCTTGCACCTGAATTGACTCCACGACCACTCATCGGAATATTATGCAATGACCTCTTGGTTCTTTGTCGAGATCCTTCAGAGGGACAAGATCCATCATCACATGTAGATTTATGGGCTGTGCTGAGGATGCAAATTTTGCCACAGCCTGCAAGTATCGTTCATGGAAATGCGCTGCGATTAGTGGATAACAAAGCTGTTCTGTATTTTGAAGCCCCATCGGCTTCCGATGCGTTGAACTGGTACCGAGGTTCGATCTTCTCCAATGTTCTATAAATGTGTACTGACATACTTGACTTCGTTGGTGTCGACAGCCATCAATTTGCATATACCTGCCTCCAAGGCATGATGTCGATAAGTCTTTCCGGAAGCCTAGAGTTCGTTCATGGATTTCGTATCTATTTTTGTTTTCAATCATTGCTGGGTGTACTTTCATTTTTCCCCCTTGTCCTGATAGAGCTATTTTCTCATTTATTTGTTATTTGTGCAATATTGATTTCATCACATTCTTTTTTAGCTTTTTTCTCCGTGGATTCCTTCTTTTTAACTTTGAACCCAGCACATTGTTTTCACTCGTTCCAGTCTTTCGTTTGCAATATCTAGGTGTATTCGCCGCTCAACCCGCTAATTTCTGCTATAGAGGATTATAGATAAGAATGAAATAATCAGTCGTTATCGTTGCGAGTGGTGATATTGCTGATGTCAATCATGAATATTGGTACACGCCACAAAAGTCGGTTTTCATTCAATGAAAATCGTTTACATCTGGAGAAGAAAATTCAGTCTTTGATACAAGGGCTCATCCGCTCCAAACATACTAGCCATTGCCAGAAAGCCTCGATCTTGTTCTTCGGCGGGGGGTCGTCATATCTGCAGGGAAATTCAAGCCCAAATCAGCGCCCGGAAATGCAATGCAGATAATTCAAAATATTCACGTAACAGATTCGATCTCCTTGACGTCAGTGACGAAATCCATTTCCTCAGGTTTCTTGACGGGTTCTCTGTAGACGAATTTGGCACCGATATACATTAGAGGGAAAAGGACAAGTGGGAGGTAGTTGGTGACAAAGACATCTACAGCCCAGTTTCCCTTCAGGAAAACAGACCATCCACTGAACTGAATAATTCCAGTAAATAGAGACACTTGGCAGTGGAGATGTCAAGAATCACATCCTGCACTCACGAGGGATATGAGAGTGCAAGCAATTAGAGCGTACCAAGCAGCATACGGCTGGAGGTTGCTATAGAAGGGAAAATCCTTCCGATTGATATTTTGCGCTTTGAGGCCAGTATAAAATCGGATATAGGTCAGACTGATCCCGAACCAACTCACAAGACCCGCGATGGCGGTCATGTTAGAGAACCAGGTGAAGACTTTGCCTGCGCCAGCTGATACAGCCATAAATGCGAGCAGGGAGAAAAACGAGTTGAAGATAACGGAGACATAAGGCAGGCCAGAACGGGAAGTTTTAAGGAAGACCTTGGGTGCATTACCCGATGAGGCGAGGCCATCTATTTAACAACGAGCCGAACTCAGAAAGCCACAAAAAAAATGTGGAGAAAGTATACCGTACAAACTGCTCGGGAGCTGGTATACAAGACACTGGAAGCGGCAGACCATGCGGAAGTTAATAAACAGGCATTGATGACGGAAGGCAATCCCTTGATACCAGCCCTCCCAATGGCGATAACAAAAGGAGAGGCCGCAGCGGTGCCCTTATGTCCTTTGCTACTCAGACCAGGATCGTTAGACGGGACGAGAACACCAATCACAGCCGTTCCGAGGACATAGAAGAGCAGGATACCTAATAGGTTCACAGAACTTGTCAGTCCTTGCCGTACATTCAAAATATCAAAAAGAAAAACTCAACGAATATAGACGCGCTTAATTGCCTTTGGCACATTGCGCCTTGGGTTTTTGGCTTCCCCTGCAGCAATCTAGGAACGAGGTTAAGTCTGTGATCGAGAGCAAATAAAACATGTATGGCATACGGCAACGACCTCCGTGCCAGTGAAAGAAAAAGCTGCTTGAATGAGCACACTCCACCAGCCCAAGAAGCGTCCCTTTGCACCAGCAATACCAGCATACTGAACGAAGGGGCCAGGGTTTTTCCAGTAGCGGAAACCAAGACGATCGTGATCTGGTCCACCTGTATTTCGAGCATGTCAGCTTGATAAGAATCGGAAAATCCAAGATCGAAGCACTAGCCTCCGAGGTCAAGGATAATACCCAAAATGATCAACCCAGTAATGGTAACCACCTTGATAGAGCTGCGGAATGTACATGAGCACCGATTGGAGTCAAAGTTAGTTTCGAATCATGTACGCAAAAATAAATTCGGCCTCTCCATATGCACCTTTGCTGGGCTTAATAAAATGACAAATTATATAGAATCAGTGATTTTAATTACCTGCTCCCAACGCGTTAATGACAATGACGACCACCAAACACATGGTGACCCAAACGGCAGGATTAATGATCTTGTTCCAGAACGAGATGAGGACGGCGGCAGCACTCAACTCCGCTGGCAGGACGATGACCAAGGTGTACCAGTAGTTCCAACCAATAGCGAAAGAGAGAGCGGGATCAACGAAGCGCTCTGCTAGCTTGATATGGCCACCAGGAATGGGAAGGTACGAGACCATTTCGCCAAGACAAAGCTAAGAGAAACCCCTAAGTGTTCAAACCATAATGGGAAAACAAGCGCTCACCATGACGGAATAACAGATTGTACCCATTGTTATATAACCGAGAAGGAGGCCGACTGGACCACCGTGTTCTAATGCACTGGCGGTACCCAAGAATAGACCTTGATAAAGAAGATTTTCAATGGTCAGTAATTTTTCGAGGGGAATGGCATACCAGTGCCAATGACACCCCCAATACTGATCATGGCGATGTGTCTGTTCTTTAGTTGCCTATGGAGGGCGCCTTCGCCATGGAGCTGTGTTGGGCCTTTCAACGACTCGGAGTCACCTACGGGTATGGCAGAGGAGCTGAACTTCTCCTTCTCAGACATGACTAGCAGGATGGGAAGAGTATGATCCCATGGGCAACAGCATTTTATAAGTACGCTGTCAAGAACGTCTCGTAAGCAAGCATCGGTGGGAAAATATGTAGCCTACATGGTAGGTGTACTTCTCTAGTTGAAAGTCATTACTGTCACATTTGATTTTGTGCCCTTTGAATTTCTATGTCCAAGGTTTAGCGTGAAAGAGACTACGAGTAACCAGTTAGTAGCTGCAAGCGGAATTTTCCACAACGTCGTGCAGTAGAGTGTGGCATAGATTCAATTTTTGCAAAACGTTTTGCAGCGACAGATGAAAAGTTGAAAACAGTTTAACCGACCCGGGTTCAATGGGTTTACCGTTAATGGTAATTGTGTTCTCTCAAATTTTTTTTATACCCATGGGGGAAATCATAGGTGTTACTCATTCATGCCAATTTCATATCATTGCTCACAAAGACAGGAATCACAATATGAACCATTTACATCTATAGGAGAAAGATCATCAGATATAACACAAGGTGTATTAATCCTGAGTTACATACCAGCCACTGCCAGAAAGCCTCCAGCTTGTTTCTCGGAGGGGGCTCGTCATAACTAGACAAAATATTCATATTATCGAGAGAAAATACAAATTATCACAATGACTCACGTAGCAGCCTCAATCTCCTTGATGTCAGTGATGAAGTCCATTTCTTCGGGTGTCTTAACGGGTTCTCTATAGAAAAATTTGGCGCCTATGTACATCACAGGGAAGAGAGCAAGAGGGAGGTAGTTGGTGACAAATACGTCTACCTCCCAATGACTCTTCAGGAAAACCGTCCATCCACTAAACTACATAATTAAATGATCAGCAGAGACAAAAATGGAATAAAGTAAGTCTACTCACGAAACAGATAACAAGACAAGCAGTCAGCGCGTACCAAGCTGCATACGGCTGGAGCTTGCTATAGAAAGGCAGATCTTGCCGATTGATATTATGTGCTTTGAGACCAGCGTAAAACCGGATATAGGTCAAGCAGATGCCGAACCAAGTCATGAGGCCCGCAATGGCGGTCATGTTGGCGAACCAACCAAAGACCCTGCCTGCACCGGCGGATACAGCCATGAATGCGAGCAGAGAGAAAAGGGAATTGAAGATAACGGAGACGTAAGGCAGGCCAGTAGCGGAAGTTTTGAGGAAAATCTTTGGTGCATTGCCGGACGAGGCTAGGCCGTCTGTTCAAAATGAAAGTAAGATCACGTGAATGGAAAAAATGGAAGGAATCCGAAAAGGAAATTGAACGTACAGAGTGCTCGGGAGCTCGTGTACAAATCACTAGAAGCTGCAGACCATGCAGAAGTCAACAAACAGGCGTTGATGACGGAAGGCAATCCCTTGATGCCAGACCTCGTGATCGCAATGACAAAAGGAGAGGCTGCAGCGGTACCCTTATTTGCGCCCAGACCAGGGTCGTTGGACGGGACGAGTAAACCGATTGTGAATGTCCCGAGGACGTAGAAGAGTAAGATACCTGTGTTCACCGGGACTTGTTAGTTTTCGTGCAGGTTAAAACCGGTTAGAATGGAACTCAACGAATATAGACACGCTTAATTGCCCTCGGCAAGTTTCGCCTAGGATTTTTGGCTTCACCAGCGGCAATCTATTGGACTTGGATTTCATGTCGGCAAAACAAGCATCATGTGAACTTACGGCGACAATTTCAGTACCGATGTAGGAAAAGGCAGCTTGGGTGAGGACTGCCCACCAACCCAAAAAGCGTCCTTTTGCGCCAGGAATAAGTTCGTACTGGACGAATGGGCCAGGGTTTTTCCAATAACGGAATCCGAGACGGTCGTGGTCGGGTCCACCTGTAAGCACGTCAACTGATAAGAATCGAAAAACCTAGGATTGGAGTACTAGCCTCCGAGATCAAGGATAATGCCCAAAATGATCAATCCAGTGATTGTAATGACCTTAATAGAGCTGCAGAATGACCATGAGTCCAAAGTTAGAAACAATATACCACAGGATAAACCACATACGCAAAGACAAATTCAGCCTCTCCATATGCACCTGTTTTCAAAGATCAGAATCAATAACGACGTCGGAGTCAGTAGACTGTATTACCGGCTCCCAGCATGTTAATGACGACGGTAACTATCAAACACATTGTGACCCAAACGGCGGGGTTGACGGTTTTATTCCAGTAGGAGATGAGGACGGCAGCGGCACTCAATTCAGCCGGTAGGACAATGACCCAGTTGTACCAGTAATTCCAACCCATAGTAAAAGAGAAAGCGGGATCGACGAAGCGCTCAGCCAACTTGATGTGACCGCCGGCAATGGGAAGGTAGGCGACCATTTCGCCAAGACAAAGCTAAGAGAAACCAGAGTGTTCAAACTGATTGGAGACCATATTGGGGAAACAAGCGCCCACCATGACAGAATAACAGATCGTACCCATTGTGATATAACCGAGGAGGAGACCTACCGGGCCACCATGTGATAAAGCGCCAGCGGTACCCAGGAAAAGACCTAGAAAAGAAGATGTCAATGGACGGAAAATTGGTCGGGTGAGCATCAAAAAATTTACCAGTGCCGATGACGCCTCCAATACTGATCATGGCAATGTGTCTGTTCTTCAATTGCCTGTGAAGAGGGCCTTCACCATGGTGAACGGTAGGACCCTGAAAGGATTCGGAGTCGCTCTCGCGGACGGCGGAGGAGCCAAGCTTCTCTTTCTCGTTGGACATAATGGGACAGGATAGAAAGCAAATTTCTCAAGGTAGAGAAGGTGATTTTATAAGGAAACTTTGTCATTTCAGAAGCCGAACAGTGTGCACATCAATGGCTGTGATTACGCGGAGTAGGAGGGGACTAAACCATCTTAAACCAGCTTGCGTCGTGATTATTTGTATCAGCGGTTGTTGCCAAATAACCTGTTTGTTGTTCTCCTTGTAATTTTTTTTGCCTTTGAGGGATTCTCTGCAGGGCTCACATCTATTCTCACTTTTCACCCTTTAAACGGCTCACTGTCTTTTCCGGTTACTCCCTACTCCTTCGCCTAGATATTTATACAGATCTGATTGCCGTTATGCACGACCTTAACCTAGTCCATGCTGATTCGAATGAAACCACGCGGACAGAAGATCTATGGTTTCATGATGGAAACCTCATTCTTCGTGCAGAAAACACCATTTTTCGCGTCTATGGCGGATTCTTGGCCGCCAGATCATCCGTTTTCCGCGACATGTTCTCCTTCCCCCCTCCAGAAGAAGGCAATGCTAAAATGGATGGCTGTCATATGATCACTCTATACGACTCTGCTAAAGATCTAGCCTACTTCCTTAGAGCGATATTTGATTCAAGGTGTGTTCATTCCTGTTCAAATTAATTCCACAGCCCCTGATGATTGTCATTTGCTGTGTATTCGTTTTACTATCCAATATTTTCGTGACGCAGTTTCTTCGAGCCACCTCCTACACCGACAGAGCTTTCCATCGTCGAAAGCATCTTACGTTTGAGCCTCAAGTACGATGTACAGTACCTCAAACGTCGCGCTCTGGCGCACCTTAATTCAACATTTCCCATGACTCTGGCGGCATGGAAAACTCGGGAAAAAACTCGTACGATACCTCCTCTCGATAATACCCCCTTTGCCGCTTTCAAAATTGCCCGAGAATTCGATCTTGACTGGCTTGTCCCTTCTATCGTCTACTGCATAAGCAGCCATCCATTCGAGAAGACACTCGATCACGCCGTCTTCAACGACCACAACATCAATCTCGAGTGGCCAGACAAGCGCATGTGCATCATCGGTAGACAAAAGTTGGTCATGCTGCAAGCTCAGATTGCTCTGCAAATGACACGAGACGCAAATACTGAAATTGAGGGCTGTACCAGCTCCTCGTGCGCTTCGACTAGACTTCGATGTGCAGATATTCTGAGTGGTTGGGACATGGCCAGTTTCTTGGACTATTTCGAGGACAACGCCTGTCTCTACTCTCATGAACTCTGTCCGGTTTGTCTTGAATCTTTTAAAGACGCGTGTGTCAGCTCATGCGAGAAGTTGTGGAATGATATACCGGGCTTCTTCCAATTGCCTTGCTGGGAGGCTTTAGAGAAAACCAAACTTTTTATTTCAGACTGATCCTAGATTATATGATTGCTATCGCTTTTCCCGTTTCCCCGAATGCGCTTTCCATTTGCTCATCTTTGGTGTCTTGCTGCTTTAGATTTTATTTATGCTCTTCGTTCTGTTTTCCTACAAAATTATTCGCAATATTTACTTTGTCATTGCGCTATACTATGCAATGACAGTAGATCCGATACTTAATAACATGGCCTGTCCTAGAACGTCTAAAAATGAGCTTGAGGAACGCGATGCTGTCACATGGTCAGTATCCTAAGCGGACCATGTGAAGCTATTTATACTCTTTATGGAAATGCTAACCAATCCACCCTGAGTCATCTTGAAACCATTGAATTGGCCCATCGACCGTCCAGTATGAACTACAACTTGACTACAATAGAGAATTAATCCAAAACGATCTGAAATTATGAGTATTATTAGTATTATTATTATTTTTGGCTTTACAAAGATAAGGGTCGAATCAAATTACTAAAAACACGGCCTACTGCCTGTAGAGGCGCAGCCATAAACGCATGAACCGGAAAAGCATCATGGCGCGGCCTCATAACAGCGCGTAGCTGGAGTCGTGGTTGTTGAGTCCAACGAGGGGGAAACCTCCTGCGCCGGTAACGAAACGGACCAGCTGTGTCCGAGCCATCAGTGGAGTGGGAAGCATCTCTAAAAGCCGATTTACTCCAAACGCCCAAGGGTGGTGCTTCAACGTAAAATAGCGTGTCTTGTCGTCGGAGTGCAATCGAAGCAGCAGGAGCAGATGGTATAGCTTCTAGAACAGGGTTCGTTTAAATCAGATTCGGACGATAAGTGATAAAGGAGATGCTTTGACATACCCTGGTCTTCCATTTTCTCATCTTCGTCATTCTGAAACACTGAAAATATTCGTCGCAAGGGATTCCATGACGAAGTGGGGGTCGGCATCGGATCTTCTTCCTCTAGATGGACCTTCTTCTCTTGTTCCAACTTTTCCCGGAATTCTTCCCTGTGTTTCTTCCCTAGCAAAACCAAGGCTCCGGCCATCGCCGGACTAGGCTCCCTTGAATAATCGCGCACGACAACTATAGGCCAATGGGCAACGAGATTGTTTTCTTGTATGGACGCATGGATTTCTCGGCAGGATACAAGTTTGATGCCTGTGACAGAAAAGGCGTTAGTGCTTTAAGTACGAACGGAATAAATCGTCACGTACCTGAACGCAATCCGTCATACTTGAAACGTTCAACCTCCCCAGGAGTTCCTTCTGTGGGAGGCTCGGGAGCGTGTAGAAGCGGTTGCAATTCTTGCCGTGACCTTTTGTTTCCACCATCATGTTCCAAAGGGCGTTTCCGCTTTAAGCAGCTACGTCGATCAGTTGGAATGGCAATCGAGTCCTCCATATAATCGTCTGGAAGACCTTCCATATTTTCAACTTTGGGTAGCTCGACCTGTCCCAGGGAGGGCTCTACTCTCGTTCGTTGCAACCCGGCAGCAACATCATTATCTTCCATCTTCTGCAAAATGTTATAAAACCTCTTCAATTCCCATTCGAAATCATCTGCTGTCTGTCCAGGCATGATAAACCTTCGTGGTTCGCGATCAAGGTCGTCAAACCAGCTTTCGTATTTGGACAGATCGATGGGTGGGTTCATCTTGGCAATCTGACTAGGTTCAACCAGCTTGGGTTGGTAGGACGGATCTCCTTCCTGCATCTTAATTTCGAGGTAGTTCCTACGAACTCTGTCGATCGAGATGCCAAGCCTGATCTTCTCCTTTTCCCTTGCATTTTCATAGTCTAGCTTGAAATTCAACCTTCGCATCTCCCATGCAAAATCAGCTGCGTTTGCCCTTTCCAAGAACACGGCCGGTTGCTCGATGATGTATCGTGCATGATGAAAGTTGTAGATATAGATATTCCCATCGGCACCTATCAGGATATTTTCAAGGTTGAGGTCCTTGTGGCAGATGCCTTTAGCATGCAGCTTCTCAAGGACTTTGATCGCCCGTCGTTTCAGAGTTTCTGGCATGTCGGCGGAAGCCTCAATGAAGAACGTTTGGTGGGGAATTTCGAAGCCGAGGTTGAATCTATCTGATCCACAACGAACGGCAATGAGCCTTGGGACATATTCGCCCATCTGGTGCTTTAGAGCAGTCTTATAGAGCGATAGCTAGATTCAGCAGAATTGTAGGTTTCCTTTACATTCGAGGAGGGGAAAGCCATACCTCAGCGACAATTCCAGGATGACGCGAATCGAGGTTCCAACTTAAAATTGATTCAGACCTTGATTTTAGATATCGTGGATAGAGAACTCACGATTTGTTTATATAGGCCAGCGTACGATCTCCAGCTCTACATGCCCGTACAGTTGTCCTGTGCAGTCTATCGTCTATGACATACTTTTTTCAATACGATGCCCTAATCTTAAAAACTTCCTTCGTAACTTACCGTGGAGTACGGCCAGCTCGTGGATGTCGTAGAATGTTTGCTCATTTATCCATTCCCATTCGCCCGTAGACGTGAAGATTGGCAAGGCCAGCGGCTCCTGACCAGGTGGTACCTCTGGATTGCCGACTCTAGGTATCGGCGCGCTTGTTTCGCCATTCAGGAAAGGGGTCGCCACGAACGGCGCGTTGAGTGCTCGCAAAAATGAACCTATATTCTCTTCAATTCGCTCTGGCACGTTACTCGCTGGTGTGGTGGTCATGGTGAAAGTGAGGGTAAATTAGTAAAGAGTCCCGTATCCAGCACGGAGGCCATGGTCTTGAAGAAAGCATGCATTGTTTCCTAATTTGTCACAAGAACAAGGCGCCCTGGAAACAGGGTCAATGTGGACAAAACGGAACAAGGAATTTACGCATTGGCCACTTGTATTTTTCAGCCTATGAGCTCCGACTTGTTTTTATATGAATAATGAAGGCACGGAGTGGGGGAGACGGTGACCAGTGACCTCGTCTGCAGGAAAAAGCATTTTGCTTGGCCATGTTATGTAGCTCCTTCCGGCAACACTGCCACTGGCATCAGGACTAACTCAGTTCATTCATAAAATCGCAAACGATGAGCGTGTCACAACCTCTCTTGCAGACAATCGAAGCAGATGATCCGTCAATAACAGAACATCCCATTCAACAGAAACAGGCAAAAAGAAACACCGCTCCAGTGGTGTTGACGCCCACAACCCGCACGAGCACACATGGTCCAAACCAAATGACGACGGAGAGCGATGCAGAATCGGGTGTGTAGCCTTTCTCCTAGAACATTACATTTTTATAATGGTGTAATACAGGTATATCGGGTATATTCCGTCAAGTACGCTTGAATACCTTATAATAATAATCCGAATTTTACATCCACCATTCACCAGTCTGCGCATCCACTGGCTCTATTCTTCCTCTATTTCTTCCGCATAAGCGCAATAGTCGTGTACATATTCTCAGGATGGTTTACCCGAAACTATGTTTTGACTGTAAGTCGAAAGCATCGAATCTCTCTGTCACCCAGTGACATCTTAGTTTTCTAGACAGTCATTGTCGTCGTGCTACTAGCCATGGACTTTTGGAATTGCCGGGTAAAGATGTCTCCCTCTCATGAACACACAAGTGTCGAGTCTTATGCTGTTATCTATTGGAAACAGAACGTTTCAGGAAGAACACTTGTTGGACTCCGCTTCTGGAATCAAGTTGACGAAGACGGCGAGAGTTACTGGGTATTCGAAAGCCGTGATGTAAATCATACCTTTCCTTCACATCGCCCGTCCCTTACTATTTCAACAACAGCCTTCACAACCTGCCAATCCTATTGATTCAAAGTACGTCCATTCACAGGGCGAATATGTCATAAACTCAACAATTTCGTCCATTACCTCTAGGATGTTTTGGGTGCGTTATCTTAGTATTTCTTCTACCAACAACCATAGTAAGACGTCTCAGATTGCACTTTACACATTCCCAACACTGTGGTTCGCTCTGTTCATAGTCTCTCTACTAAAATTCAGACTCGAGTGCGTCAATACACAAGCCCTCGCATCCAAATTGACCTATTAATCTCTAATCTCCGAATCAGATTTCTACCCATCGTCCTTCTCGCCCTTGTATTCAACATCACGAACGTAATTGGCTTCACCTACGCGTAAGTTTTGTCAGACGTTGCCTCTTTGCTCGCTCTCATATTCACTGGAATCTTTGTCCAGCGATCGAGATGCAAAGCAAAAATGGGCAAACAGTGTAGCTGGCGGTGCTTGGAACCTCGGATTTTCTGGTTTTGGTGGTCAGATCCTCACAGGAGCCGTCAAGAAAAGCGTCGGTAGAGTGTTTGGTTAATTTACTTCCCAAAGTCGATACTAGTGATTTCTAATGGGTCTCCGAGTCTTTCTTCTGAAATTGCAACATCTGGAGTCGTGGAATGATGAATGAAAATCATATCGTACAGAGCTGTAATACAAAAACTTGTACAGGCTACGTGACACAATGAAGGGGGGTAGGCTGCCGAAAGGGGAGAAGTCTTGAAAACGAAGATGGATGTTTAGAACTGAGTAAAACTGCCATCCATCTAGAAAAAGTAAATATAAATAACGTGAAAACTGAGTGAAGATCGTTGAGTGTTCAGTTCGCAAAGCATACACAAGTCCAAAGCGAATGCCAAGAAGAGTTAAGAAATAATATATATGAAAACCGCAATTTGCATGCAAAGATGCAGAATGCAAACTGGCCAGCTCATAAATTAAGAGAAAACAAGAATAATAAGGCAGGATGGAAAACAGGACATGATATCCCAAAAAAAAACGAAATGAACGTCCGTAAAGTGGAAACGTCTTGGCATCAGTACGCATATACAGATGCAACAAGAGGTTGAATATTGTAGGAGGGACATGATCATGGCGAAGAATTAGGAATTTCAAACCCGACGTAACCGCGCGCATCCACCTTGGCTAAACCCACGGTTGGTGTGGAAGGGGTCGTCAGACCGATGAACGATCTTCTTTTAGCCTTGGTAGTAGTAGCAGCTGATGTGGTACTACCACTATTATAATTACCATTTAACGATGACACAAGAGGCGTCTGAAGCATCGACAGACTAGGAAACGCAACTGGGCCCGAAGGATTCGATAAGAGTGTCATCGTCGAAGGCGCGGGAACAGGCGTACGTGGGTTGTTGGGCGTAGTCGTAGGTGACGGTGGGAAGACGATCAGCGTTCTTGTCTGTAAGGAGGCGCAGACGGACGACACTGAGTCGGATGAGCTGCTCCTGGTGGACACAGACCCTGATGATCCCTTTTGTAAAAGCATACTATGCCGGAGCGACGACGGATGGAGAAGTCGGGATTCGGAACGGCGCCGCGTCGGCGGGTGTGGAAAGCGTGCATTATCGTCTTGGTAAGTCGAATGATTGCCGCGATATGCGCCACCGTCTGATTCAAGAACAAGGTTGATGGGGGATGCAGGAACAGGAGGAAGAATACTTAAGCTGACGGGTCGCCGTCTGACCCTTGATTTTGGGGGAGACGGGCGTGGAGGGGAGATATCAAAAGTCGAACGGAAAGCGGTCAAAGGGGGACCTGAGGGAAACGGGGTCGCTTTCCATGTCAGCGACGCAGGTGGATTGGGCGTTTCAAGATTCGAATTCAAAACCGAAACATTACGGGGCGTGCCTCTTTGGTCATCGTCAGGAGAGCAAGATCCCAAGGAGGAATCTTCCTCTGTTTGACTCTGATGGCTATCATTGTCAAAACCACCTCCAATACCGAGAAGTTCTCGTTCCTCTTCTTCCTCGACGAGGGCTTCACTCAAGGAACTCCTGGTAGTGTTGTTGCTGGTAGTCGAACCTTTCCGTTTTCGGGGCAAATAACTTCTCCATGTTGAACCCATTCCAAAACCGGAACTGGAAGCAACAGAACTCATTGATGACGCAGAGGATTTACGAGCGACAATCCGGTCTTCCATAGCTTTGTCAAGAGCTTTGGCTTCTTGCATGACAGAAACACTTTCTCTTTCGTTCGGTTCATCATCGGGAGCTTCATCAAGCAACCTACGACGCCGCGTCCACTCCTCTTCGTCTTCAGCAATGGACGAAACATCTGAGTCATGGGGGGATGGCTCCGTGCCCCGTTTCAAAACTTTCTCATAGTCTCGGAGTTGATAAATAAGCCTTGTGCAAAAGAACGAACAAATGGGTCAAAAATGAAATGGGACCCGCGTGAAGGAAAAATGCTCACGACATGTTAGGTCCGACGCAGGGACTTTTTTCCTTGACGTAATCATATGCAGGCTGCATCCCCTGCAGTGCCCAGATTTCTGGTGGCACGGATGGAAGCCGCTCGGCAGCTGCACGCATGACGAGGGCAATAACCATAGTTGCAGAACGAGAAATGCCACATTGACAGCTACAGGAGATAAGTCATATTAATCAAACAAGGGTATAAAATCAAGAATTGAAATGAGGGGCCGTACTGAATGAGACAGCCTTCCCCACGATCGAGGGCAGCATCGACGAAGGCCATGCCATCCCTGAAACCGTGGTTGACAAGGTCTTGTTGACCATGAGACCAATCGAGTTTAAGGCAATGCATTCCTGGCCTGCCACTTGGAACATGAGGAGGGTAATAAGTTGGGTCCAAGTCGGCTCGATCTCTAAAGTTTGGAGTAGATGTGACAGAACGGAGGGCTTGGGAGGTAGAGAAAGAGTCAAAGGAGGACGAGACCTCCTTTGCGACATTAAGTATGGAACGGATACCACGCTCCATAAGGCACTTCCAGTCTCTTGCGTTGTCTTCTGAGCCAATCCAGATACCAGGGATGACCTGTACGGGACCATCAGCGTAAGGGACAGGTGAGCCAAGGTCTTCATCTCTGCGGTGCAGAAGAGTGGCGGCGGGTAGGGAAATGATGGACGGCCTACGAGGTTTCTCTCGAGTGGGAGCGGTGTCGGCAGAGGGAAGATAAAGAGACTGGACAGAAGAGTGGGCGGAGGGGAGGGTCAGAGACAGTTTTTTCATATTTTTTGAAGAAGCCATCTTTTTTTGGTGGAAAGGGGGTCGATCAGAGTCAGCAGAGGAGAGGGTAGAGGTGTCAGAATCGGGGAGAGGCAGGGCTATTTGAGAGAAGGGAGCGGGTGGATGTATGGGTGGATGTATGCGCAGACTGCTAGACACGCCTCTTCGCTTAATAGCAGTAGCCTCGCTCAAGACATTCACTGGCTGCTGCGCCATTAACAATGACATGCCCACGACCAGCGTGAACCCAAACCAGACAGACTTGGGGTGACCGTAGAAAAGCAAACCGTGTGTGAATTTCCACATCATTTTTTCTTCCGGTCCGGCATCTCTTTACCCACCAATGCTCAACCAATACCATTGCACTTTTCTCTCCTACACCCTCTTCACTTTTCTCGGTCTTGTTCTCATCTCACACTTCATATCAACGAAACTCAGGGAGGCTGGTTATCCCATCTCTCATCTCATACTCATAGGTCTCGAAAAAAACGACTCGGAAATGACTTCCTCGTTCGATTCCTATCAGCATCCGTATATGTTGCCCACCCTTCTTTTCACTGCATTAATTGTGCTCGTCACAACTGCCTACGCGAAATTACTCCGTAAGGGTAGGTTGCCCGTCGCGTTTGAATTGCTTTTTTCTCATGAGCGCGTCACAGGTCGTTCAAAACCTCTAGATCCAAATACATGGAAAGAGTTTCCTTTGGAGAAAAAGATACAAGTGTCTCCTAATACTGCCATGTACGGGTTTCCTCTCATATAAAGGAAATTTTTTAACGGCTCGTCTCGTTCAGATACCGCTTCAAACTTCCACGTCATGACGATGTTCTCGGCTTGCCCATCGGCCAGCACATTTCCATCTCTGCAGAGATTAATGGCAAGAACATTGTGCGAAATTACACTCCCATAAGTCTTGAAAATACTCGCGGTCACTTTGACTTGATTATCAAGGTTCATGGTCTATCTCTTTTCTCCGACTTTCGCCTATTCATTCATTGCACAGACCTACGAAAAGGGCAACATCTCCAAGCACGTTTCTCTCCTCTCGCTAGGTCAAATCATTCGTGTCAAAGGTCCCAAAGGCAGCTTCTTGTACACCCCAAATCTCGTCCAGCACATCACCATGATTGCGGGTGGCACAGGTATCGCTCCTATGATGCAAGTCATTCATGCCTGCTTCAAGAACCCCGAAGATCATTCCAAAATCACTCTCATTTACGCTAACGTCAATGAGGAGGACATTCTTCTTCGAGAGGACCTCAAACAACTCCAGAGTGTCTATGGAGACCGCTTCAAGATTTTCTACGTTCTTAACAACCCTCCTGCGGGATGGAATGGCGGAGTCGGATTCGTTAGCAAGGATCACATCAAGGAGCATGTTCCCAACCCAGATTCTAGCGATAGCAAGCTCCTCCTTTGCGGTAACAGTTTTACGCCCTTCCCTCTTTCTTTTTTTTCATTTCTTTTCCGCAGGTCCTCTTCCTATGATTACTGCCATGAAGTGAGTTCTCTTTCTCCAACCTCAATCCCTAGTTCTCATCTCCGATCCTCTAGAAAAAACCTTGAAGAAATTGGCTATCCCGTCCCTAATACAATTAGCAAGCTGCACGACAAGGTAAATTCACTTTTTCACATTGTCAACTCGTTTTGTCCAACCGCATGATTTACAGGTTTTTGTTTTCTGAGCAAATATACGTAGAGCCAGAATATCACACTCGCAGCACGTAGAAACAAGGTCTATAGAATGATTTATGTTAGAATTACAATACGTAATTTTCATATCTATTTTAGATTCAGGGCTTAAGTGGCAAACCAGATTCCGTCAAGTACCATGAAACGAACCGGCGGCTCTTCTGTAACATGTTACAATTTTACACAGCCGGTTCGATGTTTCATATAATACAATTGATGAATTGGAGGTTGTCTACCTCTCCTGGAAATGTGATTTCATACAGTACTCATTTGGTTGTCCTCGGGTCCCTGAATCTTGTAGAAAAACGTTTTCTGCTCCTGATCCTAAAAAAACGACCTCGGAGGCATGGCATATGCGCCGTTTCACTTATGTTTCAATGAGGAATTGGAGTGTCGATCGAAATGAAGGGCAAAACGGAGACGGCGCCAAAGATTCGGGGGAAGATGGAAAAGAGATCTGCCCCTTTGCCCTGGCTTACAATTAAACACGGCGTGGTTCCATGACATGAAGGTCTAGGAATTTCTTTTTTGGTAACCTGAAAGGGCCTTATAAACTTACGTGAAGAAGGGTCCTCTCAGTGTAGCGGCTAAGCTTGGGGGGTCGGCTGTCTAATTTATACGAGTGTCATGGCATCGGGAGTGTGAAAGGTTGCGAATGTTGTGCAGCTCAGGTTTGAGGCACGTTTTTTGACCGCCGTGTACGCAGTACTACACCTCACAGATGAATTAGACTCCAAGTGCGTTGGCATCACAAAAAGAGACAGAAGAATGCATTGGCCATCTGGATGTCGGGGAAACCCCTCGCCCACAATTCCCTTTAAAAAGCCTTTCTTCACTTGTTGCATATATATAGTCCGTGCTGTCCTAGATAATGTTAGACAGTAAAGAGTTTTTTTTTTTCAGGAAAAACAACGTGGTGCGGATCAAACGAGATCGGCGCATTTGCCAAAAGAGGACATTTTCTAAATTCTCGTCATTCCGTTTTTGTTCGGGCGCCATTATTGGCGGCAAGTTCCGTGCGCCAGCGCTACTTCGGAAAGGTGAAGATAATCTTCGCGTCTGTGTGAGTTGTTCGAACTCTCATAGAGAAATCCCCTTCGGGTGTCAGTTCTCCAGGTTTCTTATATTCAGCCTCTTCCGCCCCTTCACCGGCGTGGCTCCTGAAAATATTTTGGGAATGAGGAAGTAAACTGGTAACTACTCACCCAGTTCTTGGAAATCGGATCTGCGCCGCACTGCTGCCAGACAATAATTTGAAAACCTCGGCTATTTTCTGCACTGGTATCTACAATTGTGCCAACAATGGTTGTGCTCTGGCAAAGCTTACATAAGCAAAGGCTGCCGACCGGACGCGTACCTTCAGGTTATAAATGCAAAACCATTGACTGAACTCTTGCTGGTCAAAACAATCATGCCCTCAATCTCCACTGTTCGCGCATCCAATGCCATAGTCAGCCATCTTACCTCCCCCAGGCCCGTTGCTATCTTCGTAGGAGGTACTTCTGGAATAGGAGAAGCCATGGCGCGCTCGTTTGCCTGCCACACAGAAGGCAACTCCAACATTGTCATCGTGGGCAGGAATAAAGAGGCTGCGAACCATATCTTTTCATCTTTGCCCTCACCAACCCCAGAAGAAGGCAGCGGTCCTCCTGTCTCCAGAGAGTTCATTCATTGTGACGCCACCTTGATGAAAAACGTTCACACTGCAACTCAAGAAATTCTCTCCAAGTATCCCAAGATCAATTACCTTGTCCTCTCAACAGGCCTGCTTACTTTGGCGGGACGCGATGAATCTTCGGAAGGCATTGACAAGAAGTTGGCTTTGCATTATTATAGCCGTTGGAAATTTATCCATGACCTAGCACCTGCGATGCAAAAAGCAAAGGAAAATGGAGAGGAGGGAGCGGTGATGAGCGTACTCTCAGCCGGGAAGGGAGGTGAAATTGATGTCGAGGATCTTGGGCTCAAGAAGTCTTTCTCACTACAGAATGCTGCTTTGGCGGCTCCAACGTATAACGACTTGATGATGGAGGTGGGTGATATCTCATTTATTTTACTGCTTAGACTGACATCCATTCCCACAGTCCTATGCGTCTCAATACCCTACCATCCCTTTCATCCACGCCTACCCAGGCGGTGTTCGAACTCCCATACTCGAGAAATCACCTTCGGCTGTCCTTCGCTACTCCAGGTTTCTTGCACTCAGCCTCTTCCGCCCTTTCACTATTGCCCCGGAAGATTGTGCAGAGTATATGTGGAACGCTATATACTCATCCAAAGATAAGCCTCGTCCATGGAGAACCGGTCCAAGCGGAGAAGACATTGGAACGACGAGCTATTTTGGGAATGAGGACCAGAGGAGGAAGCTTTGGGAGCATACAGAAGAAACTGTGAAGAGTGCTTTGGAGACAAGGGCGTAGAGTCTGGTTAACAGGTCTGATACAGCAGCGTGCCGAGTTCTATAAATGTTTTAATCTGCTATTTCCAAGGTTATCTGAAAGTTCGATTTAGAATAAGAAACTTCAGAAGTGTCTCATATCGATAGTGGCAAAGGATCTCTGCGTCTACCGCGTTAACTCAGCCTTGCACTCAAAGTCCTCACAAAGTCGCCCACATTAACTGATATCACTGGAACTTCTGTATCGATAGCAGGGTGAAGCACAGTAGTGATTGTTCCGTAGCAACACGAACAAGGAAATAAAACTTTAAATTTCACGCCACGGCTATATATCGCTCAATGGATCTACCCGATAGGATTATAAAAAGGTCAGTAAAGATGCATAGT
>Ga0307514_10001279_pt1 | contig 32871 bp, 34 predicted proteins | sample 16_EM_MG_FD_203088 | JGI IMG/M metagenome (GOLD analysis project Ga0307514, IMG submission 203088) | Populus trichocarpa ectomycorrhiza microbial communities from riparian zone in the Pacific Northwest, United States - 16_EM | ecosystem: Host-associated > Plants > Roots > Unclassified | place... | reverse complement strand
CAGCTACAGACTCAAGGGCAAGGCGGGGACCAAGAGACCTATCCCGATGACAAGCGTAAAATCGCTGGCCGCCAGGTTCTACCGACTGAAGTCCGGGCACGCGCCCACTGGAGTCTACCTGAAGCGGTTAGGCCACCGAGATGACCACAAATGCTGGTGGTGTGGAGGGAAGGTGTCCCAGACGCGGGAGCACCTCTTCCGCCACTGCAGCAGATGGAAAGACCAGCAGAAGACACTCTGGAAGACAGTGGGACAGGCAACAGGCTGCAAAGCGGGCAGATGCCGACACGTGCAGATCTCGGAGCTTTTTACCATAGAGGAGTGCAACCAGGCGGTGATGGACTTCTTGGCGGCCACTGAGGTCGGGAAGTTTCTGCCCAAATGAAGTAGCGGTATGGAGCGGGCTCATGGCTTGGGGCTCGGGGGCAGCGCTGGCGGCAACGGGATTATACTACTCTCTCTTTCTTTCTTTCTTTCTTTCTTTCTTGTCCTTTTTGTCTTTCTCTCACCTTTCATTTGTCAGCGGGGACGAAGGGTAGCGGGGGGGGAGCTCCGCCATCTAGCCGGCTCGCCCGGAGGCGGAGGGGATATCAGGGTCCTGTCATACTCTAATTAGAGTCAATACAGTATGATTAAACAACAAACAACCACCACCTTTACCCACGAACTCAACCAACCGCTCTCCACGCAATGTCGTCGACTGCTACCCCTTCTCCCACCTCTGCCACCTCTCTCACCCCACGTGTCGCTCTACGGCCTTCTATGAACATTGCCGACGATGACACCCTCCGTGTCCGGATGCCGGGAGACAACGAATTTGTCAAGCTTTGCCATCCAGGCTATGCATTCGGGTCGTCCGTAATGCTCCAACTGCGACCAGTCGACTCTCTCGCCAACGCGCCCTCGACCACGACCACGATCACTGACCTCCCCGAAGCCACTGCCGCGCTTTCCCTGTATGGCACTGGGAATACGCGCTTCGGTATACACTATAACACTGCCGCAACCGCGTGCTATATCATCGCCGCCAACCGCCCTGGTGTCTTGATTTCCCAACGGTTCACGCAGTCCCAGTTTGCCGCACATGTTCAATCCCATCCCGAATGCCTCACCCCGGATCTTGATCAACTGTTGACAAAACACCGGTACTGGTTCTATCCACTTCACTGGGACAAGGACCCGGAGCCCCGATACCCTGTCTGTCCTGATTTCCGATCGTGGGCTTTCCCGCATGAACGCTTCCCCACCCTCGAGCGTTGGAATCATTCAACTGCCGCAAATGTACCACTGGAAAATGGGGTTCGTGAGCGTAATGTTGCCCCCTCGGCTGCCTCCGCTTCTGTGAAGATACGTGACAAACGGTGCAAAATCTCAGACTACGCGGATGCATTGAAATGCGCCCACCTCGTACCGTGGGAGGAAAGCCTTTGGGTGTGTCCATCTCCCTCAAATTCCTGGCTACTTCACTGCTAATCCGCACAGTGTAGTATGAGAGTAATAGCATGATGCAGTACGCAGATAACCCTGTATCCACAACCAATCCTACAACCGATGTTGCCAACCTTATCGCACTCCGGGAGGACTTGCACTCCATTTTCGACCAGCGTTTCTTTGTCTTGGTTCCCAAGGGCTGCGCGTTCCACGTTCATTTCCTTGTTCTCACGGAGGATCTCGGCCCCATCTACCACAACCGCGAAGTCCGAGATTTGACATCTGTCGTATCTCCCGAATTTATCTTCACACGATTTGCATGGGCTATCTTCCGCTACAGTCCGGGATTTACTCGAAGGCCTCGTACTGCTATCACTGTCTGGAACAAAGTCACTGAGGAATGGCAGGGGCAAACACAAGACGGCAAGGAGTGGTACGATGACTAGGTTCAGAATCGCAAGAATACCGGGAAAGAAAGAAAAGAAAAAGGGAAAGCCAAGGCCAGAGGCCGGGGACGGTGAAATCGCCATACCCGGCCGACATCCACTATACTGGCCGATACCAAGTATATATGTGTTCTATATGGCTTGAAATAAGTGAACCAACGGTAATGGATAGAGTTTACTGTATATAGTGTGGGTAAATTTGAGATTTTGTATAATTTAACTTGTTTTACTACTTACGAATTTCACTATCCACGGATATCTGTCTGGAACGGCCGGGGACAGCCGATGACGACCGATGACGGCAAGTGGCGTCCCTGGTCGTCCTTTCCGTCCGTCCCCGTCCTAACTTGGCCAGACAGCGCCGTTTCCGTTCTACCCTCGGACGGACAGCTTGCCGCCGTCCCGTCCTCAGTGATCCCGGACGGACGGGACGGTTGACCTCACTATGGGGACTACTACACTTAGCCAATTAGCGAAGAGGAAGGTGGTAAGAATATCATTGCGATGTAGCGAATGGAGAAAGTTAGGCGGGGTGAACGTGGATATGGAAATAGTGAGGGGTGGGGACGATGTACCGTTCACGTGCACACTTAAGCTGCGGTAGAATAAGCGACTAAATAGTCGATCTACTCCTTGCGATTAGGTACTGAACCGTATAATCCCTGCTACGACGTTGAGTTAGTACAGCTCGAAGACTATTACGTCAAGCCTTGTTCCGTCTGATCCAATCGACTAGGGTATATGCGTTCCTTAGGTACTTAAGGTGGGGCTGCATACATTCGGTACCTGGATTCGCTAGACAACATAATGTTCAGCCCGACTAGGTGTATGTATGCATCCCAAGCTTCGGATGGCACTTCTTGTGTATCCGCCTGCATCTGCTGCAAATACACCGCAACAAGCGTCTAAGAATCAGATACTTCCATCTTAAGGCTTCAACTTGTCCCAAACCTCTCATCATTCAAATTTTAAGCCTCTTGTTGTTGTTGTTTAATCATACTGCATTGACTCTAATTAGAGTATGACAGGAGCCTGATATCCCCTCCGCCTCCGGGCGAGCCGGCTAGATGGCGGAGCTCGCCTCCCGCTACCCTTCGTCCCCGCTGACAAATGAAAGATGAAAGATGAGAGAAAGGCAAAAAGGAAAGAAAGAACGAATAGTATAAGCCCATTGCCACCAGTGCCGGCCCCGAGCCCCAAGCCTTTCGCCCGCTCCGTCCCGGTACTTCATTTGGGCAGAAACATCGTGACGTCAGTGGCCGCGAAGAAGTCCATCACCGCCTGGTCGCACTCTTCTATGGTAAACAGCTCAGAGATCTGCTTGTGCCGGCATCTGCCCGCTTTCCAGCCTGTTCCCTGTCCCACTGTCTTCCAGAGTGTCTTCTGCTGATGTTTCCATCTGCTGCAGTGGTGGAAGAGGTGCTCTTGCGTCTGGGACACAGTCCCTCCACACCACCAGCATTTGTCGTCATCTTGGTGGCCAAACCAGTTCAGGTAGACTCCCGATGGCACATGCCCAGCCTTTAGTCAGTGGATCCTGGCTGCCAGCGATGTCACTCTTGTCATCAGGATAGGTCTTTTGGTCCCCGCCTTGCCCTTGAGTCTGTATCTGAAGTGCTTGCTGCACTTGTCGGCCTCCCACTCCGCCTTAGCTGCCAACCTTCCCTTGGAGATTCTTCTAGCCCTGTTTGAGGCTGAGGTGTATGGCCGCTCTATCACTGTGCTTTGACTTGGATCCCGGGCCAAGTTAGCCTGACGGTCTGCTTCCTCAATTCCAGGGATTCTAGAGTGTCCTGGGACCCAGTTGAACTCAGTTGAAATGCTGTGGGCCAGGAGGCTCTGCGCCATTCTGTTGATCGGCCTCCTAAGTCGCGGGCCTGGCCCCAGCTCGAGGTGTGCCGCTCATAGAATTGTGGTCTGTGAGTCGCTGAAGACTGCCAGTCTCTTCACTCCATTCGTCTGAAATGTTTCTGTCTTCTCAATCGCCACATCAAGCGTGAGCCTGATCCGCCACAGTTCGGTGTTGAAGACTTCCATACTCCCGGTGCACAGAAAGCTGCAACGAGACCTCCCTTCATTTTCGTGTTCACACTCCACTGTGGCTCCCACTTGGCCACCATCTGAGTGCGATTCATCTGTCCACCTCATCCAGACCGCTGCTCTATGTGTGGCTTCTTTCTCTCTTGCCTAGCGCTGCTCAGCGCTTTTGGCTGCACCAGTGTCAGGTAGTATGGCAGTCCTGACCACGGGTTCTTGGCCCCGGGCCGGCCAAATCAGGCCATTCGTTGTCTGGCCATGCTCATGCCACTTCCAGACTACTCTGCATATTGGTGCACCAGAGGAGGGGTTGCTGTGCACTACCTTGAGCTTGCTACTGCATGCGTTTTGTAGCCTCGCTGCGAATCGCTGTTGACTGGAGTCTAAGGTCACTGGCGGAGGTGTAAGCCCTGAGTCCCTCAATTGTGTACCCTGCAGGGTCGTGGGTAGCGCGCCCAGTATGGATCTAGCATGTTGATTGAGGAGGAGTTGGAGGTCGTCTCGCCTGCCTACTTCCCTGGGGTCCCACCAGTGCTCGGTCCCGTATAGCTCGACCGCTTGGATGCACACCACTTGGATAGCCCTTACGCTCTCAAGAACAACGCCATATGTCTTTGTAAGCGTTGGGAGTCTGGCCTCTGCTGCCCTGGCCTTTTTATGCATCAGTTATGGTGCTACTTAAATGTCAGATGCGTGTCCATCCAGACGCCCAGCCAACATGTCACCTGTGGGTTGAATTGTATGGACCAGTTTCTGAATCTGAATTTTGCTGTAAGTTTTGGCCAAAGGTGTTTCCTGTGGCCCAGTCTACGCGGGAACAGCGCCACCTCCATCTTTGCAGTGTCAAACTCTAGCCTTCGTCTAGTTGCCCACACGATGCTCTTTGATGATCATCTCTCAAGCATCGAGATGACATGGTTCACATCCCTTCCCGGCGCCATCCAGCCGACGCCGTCTACTAGGGATAGCCCCTCGGCCTCTGATACATACACTTCGACCCACTTGAGGAGTCCTGAGGTGTAGATCGCACAGAGGATCGGTGACACAGGTGAGCCCTGCGGGATCCATACTTTCACTGGGTGTCTGCCAATGGCATTGCACTCGATTATCATCTCCACCGTTCTCTCCGACACAACGCTTTTCATCCATTGTGTAAGGTCTCCATCCATTTACCTGACTCTCATGAAGTTGACTAGTCCTCCTTTCGCCATGCTCGGGAAGGCTGCCTTAATGTCCATGAGAAGCATGCCTGCGTTGTGGGCGTTTGTCCACACTGCATGAGCTCTGCCGACCATGATGGCAGCCGCATCAATGGCTGACCGTCCTTTCCTGCTTTCGAATTGGCTGTCGCTCAGAAGCCCCCTTCTTTCGGCCTCCTCTGACAGCAGCTCTGCGGCAACTATCTCGACCACTATTCCCATGCAGCAAAGCAGCGATATTGAGCGCTAGGCCTTCAGCTATGTGTAGTCATCTTTGCCAGGCTTGTGAATCACCACGCCGTTAGCCCGCTTCCATACAGCTGGGTGTCACCCCATGTGAACTGCCGCCCTTGCCAACTTCACGATCCTCTCTTTGTCCCACTTCCAGAGCAGCCATATAGCACCAAAAGACACCTTGTCTGGTCCCGGTGCTTTCTGTAATGACTGAGCCAATATGGCTCGCTCGACAGCATGTTCAGTGACCTGTGTATGTGGGGTACCCGAAGGGTGTAGTTCGAAGTACTGGTAGCCATCATTCGGAAGAAATGATTTGTGCCTCAGTATCTCCTCTTTCTGCAATGATGTGTTTGCTTACTTGTCATCACTGTCAGTGATGTCCCCCACAGCCATTCTGGCCCGAGGGTTCGCATATCGTGCCGCTCTCCACACCTAGGTACTCCTAAATTTGTGCAAGTAGTCGCCCTACATATTTCTCTTGAACTGCCGAATCAGATTCTGGAGCAATGACTTTGCCCGGCCAGCCTCCTCCCAGGTCCGTGTTCTCATTCTCTCTCTCCCGACCATCCTTCTTCTATCTTTGGTGATGGCGTTCCACCATATCTGTGATCAGGCACAAATCCGGTTTTTCTTTTCTGTGGCGTCGAGAACGCCGCTCATTGCTTCCTGACACCATGCGGCCTCCTGCTCCACGTTGTCCTTTGTGCACTGTGCATCTAGTTGAGCTCACTCCTTCGCTAATTCCTTCCATAGCTTCCCCACTGCTTCTGTTTCCTTTTCCATACTTTCTGCCAAATTCCACCCTACTACCCTCCCATGATCTGCATCCCCCTGCCTGTCTTCCCCACCTCCCATTCAATAACCTGAAGGTCGGATCCAGTGGCATTCTGATCAGCCTGTATTTTCCACTTTACTATTGGTCGATTTGCCAATGTTAGGTCAATGACTGACTCGCCTTCCTGGTCCTCTGTTGTTTAATGGTGGGTGGGCCTGCCGTCATTCCCTATCTCCAGTCTGTTCTCCTCATATATGCCTTCCAAGTAAGCAGCATCCCGCTGCACTGGGCATCTTGGGTCTCATTGTTTACTGTGGGCGTTGAAGTGTCATGCGAGGACAGTGCCGCCCTGCCAAATGACTACTTGCCAGTTCAACTTTTGCGCTGGTCTCTCACTCTCTTCTCACTGCGTGTTGTTTGAATTGTAAATATTGACAATCCTTGTAATCTGTTCACCTCTTCTCCTGACGTCGGTAGCAATCACATCATCATTGGCCCCTCTACTTAAATCCGTCCACCTATCAACCACCAGGCAACTCCCCTCCTATAGCGCCGCCCGACATGTTTCTATTTTCCTTATTTCGTCTGCTGAATGGCTGATCGCAATCTCACCCCTGCTGACGGGTCGATGGTTCGTATACATTTCGAGATGGTCCCACAACCCCGCCGCCTTGATGCCTTTCTTGACAATGCTCTGTGACATCTTGCTCTGCTGTAAGATGAAAACTACTGACGATGCGGCAATTTCTCTGTTCTGCCACCTCTCCTTGATGTTACGGTGGTTCGCCAGCCACCGTACTTTGGTGGTAATCACAATACCCTCATTGTGCGCTTCAAATTCTTCTTGCATCTTCTGCAGGCCTTGTGTGCCTTTCCCCATATACTGTCGGAGAGTGACAGTGTGGATCTTTAACCTTTCCGAGGATTCATTCTCTTCAACGTCAATGACTACTATGTCGACCATCATCAGTGCCATGATGATGATATCGCGGTACTGGAGAGGCATCTCTGCTGGCGCATTCAGGTGTGTGATTGCAATCATCTCGCACTTGGCATTCCTTTTGGTGCTCATGATCCATATGTGGGCCGGTGTCTTCGGGTGGAGGAGTGCTCTGTTGATCGCCGGCACAATTTCCTGGTCCATATTGTTGGAGAGCGGTATGCTCTCGTCTCGTCTTAATAGCAGGCAGCTCTCTGCCATTCATGATCCAGCCGTCGGGGCGGGGCCTGGGCCTGGCGCTGGGCCTCTGCTGCCAGGTGCCCTGTCACTGTTGGCTCGGGGTGGGACGGTTTCCAACCGTCTAGGGGATGTGGGTGCTGACTTTGGTTTGGGTACGGACTGCAGTTTAGGCTGCAGTGTGATCTGCAGTTTGGGCATGTACTTCGGTTGCTGCTGCGGCTTCTGGCACTCCACTGGTCCCTCTTCTCGCGTTGTGTCTGCATGTTGGGAGGCCTCCAGCCCCCTACAGTCCGTCCTTACAGTCATTTCTCTTTCTCCTTCTCTCCCTTCATGGCCCTGTGCAACCCCTTTCCTTGTCATTGCGATCATGATCGTGATCCCTGCCCTCAACAGCTTGTCGTCCTCATGGCGGGCGTCCTACTTTGGCTCTCTCTCTTGCATCCATGTGATCATTGCCAGCCGCTGCGCCTCCTCGCGGGCTGCCCGGCCTGCCACCAGGTTTGCGAGATGTCCACCTGTTCAGTGGAGCTACGTCAGTTCCTGTGCCTGCTGTCATATCGTCCTCTCCATGCGGCTCCTCTAGTCGCTGGGGGCCACCAGGGCCTCACTCCTCCTTCTCCGTTTTCCGTTCTCGTTTCTCTCTGTCGGCTCAAATATGGTTGCACCCGGAGTCTCTGTGGCATTCTGTGTGGCCACCATCACAATCTCCATTGCCACATCCATAGGCGCGTCGTTCTTCCTAGTTCCAGCTTCTCCCGCGTCCAGGTGACTCCTCCCGCTCACTCTGAAATCGATCATCACTTCTGTGAGGCAAGCCTCGTAGTCCTCGTCGTTGCGTTTTCTGCCAAGCCTTTACGCGAACCCACTCCGTTGTGTGGATTCCTGTGCGCGACCTCCTCCTGCGGTCTCGTTGTTGCTGGGACGCTCGCTCCGGGGTCAATTCGACGTTTAGAATCGATTGCCGCCGTCCGTTTTTTAATTGCTATCGTTGTTCTCGGCTTATCGCGCTGTTTCTGTTTCGCCAAGTCTTTTGTCTCAGTGCCCTGATTTTTTAAGCCTCTCTATAAGCTTATGTTGTGTACTCGGTACCCCTTCACCTTTCTCAAATATCTCCATCATCACCAGCTTAAATCCACTGTATCGAATCCCACTCCTGCTTCCACACGATTGGATTGGTGATCGGGGACCGATTGAAGATTAACGTCTGTGGTAAGTCTGGACGTCAATTGATCGACCCCGCGGGTTCCAGCGATGAGAATGAGCGGACTGACCATCATCTTCGGAGGAGCGGTCAATTGAAAGATCGAGAAAGCGGAAGTCGACTGACTAGCCCATGACCGAATCCCCATGAGACAGTATGCTGCAGTGGGTTTGATCGAGTATGATATCGGAGATGGGAGCTTGGATTTTTGGATTTTTGAGAGAATAATAATTTCGGAGGAGCTCTGGGTTTGATTGATTGCTTGGGAGAAGCTCCAGTCTATTTCTTTGGATATTGAGGTGACTTACCCACTCAGATTTGCTACTCCTCTCATTTTGTCTTTTTTACTTGAAAGGGAAGTGATAACTGTCCTGGACTGATTGAAAGTACGGGTATCACCATGTAGTATGCCGAGCATCAATGATGTGGCTTACCATTTGAAGCGAGCAATCTTAGTCATAGCTCCACGCCAAACACCTTCTCATCTTAGAGAATAGGCAGCGAGATCACCGATTTGGCAGCTGCACCCACGAGTCACCGTACGCTTCTCTACGGACCCGGCTTTGGTCCAACTGCAGTCAGACTAAAATTTCTGTGCCAATCACCGTCGGAATGAAGAGTAACTTTCAATGGCGTACAAGCGGGAACCTTGTGCTACATAGGCCGAGGCATAGATCGGGTGAGATCGTATGATTGGGGTATTACACGCCGGATTTTCAAATCACATGGTAACTATAGAGTACATTAAAGTTGGATGACTATTGGATACGACATGATCTGATTGCTGTCATCTAATTATTAACAGGGATGTCCGGGGTCTTAAAAACTCGGCGAGCAGTGTTCCTAAACGGCCATGCCTCAAAAATCGCAGCCAGGCCGCTTAGGAACACTAGCGAGTACTTGGTGGATTAGCGCCAAACTACCTCGTAAAGGTTTGTATTAGTGATTCGGATTAACCTAAGCTTATCTTATTGCATCTGTCAACCCTGGCTCCATTTATTCTTTGTGTTGGTCTAGGCCGCATTCGGGCCTTTGAGTTTGCGAATGGCCACTCCATTTTGCGCACGCATTCCCACTTACGTATGGTTGTAGGTGTAGTGTGCTCGGCGTCTACCAGGTCTCGAGTGCACTTGCCCTTACTGATATTCTTTGTCTGACTTTGACAGTCGCCTGATGCACTGGTCTCCAGGAACGATGTGGCTTTACAGACGCTCCAATCGTCCAACATGTGATACCGCTGTCACCCCATGAAATTCGACTACAATTTATCCCGCAACGCTACACCAAATGAGATAGATAAAAATCGACTAGATCCTCTGCAGTCTTCACATCTTCTTCACTGTTTCCGCCATGTTGGGATCTTAAAGCCGATGCGCGCTTCGGTACTTAGTGAGTTATATTTAATTGCCGGTGTAAAACACCACTTGCGAATCCTGCGCCCGCAAATCGGCTTGTAAACCCACGAATCGCAATCTGCGAAGCCGAAGAGAAAGTTTATGTACAGGTTTCCAACCACGATAAACCTTATTGAGTCCCCGATTGGAGGAGATGGAAAAGGTCAATAACGACAACCGACATACCGCATCATAAAACGGTTCGCTTGTAAATAGCCTTATTTATAAGTTCTAGCATTAAAGCCTATAAGTAAATGCCAGTCCCTGGAATGGCTCCAGCTATGAGAGTGGGGTTGTGAAGATAGGTTTCAAACTTGAACTGTAGCAAATGACAGCTTTGCATCAACATCATATTTGTTTTAGGGAAAAATTCGTTGCAGTTGCAGCGGCACAGTCAACAAAGAGTCTAGAATTGGAAGCAAAGCGAGACCCCTGAGCAAGATCAATCGGTGCAATAAAGTTGGCCGAACTCGCTCCTTCGAACTTTTCTTTACTTGGTGCTTGCAAGCTCGCCAATCTAAAATACTGTGTCCGTAAGGTTTAGGCACTAATGGCGCAGAGACCGTAATCAGTACATATACGCAATCGGCATCATCATGCATGTGACCCAGATAGCCGAGCAGTGCTACTCTAGTGCCGGTAGTTGGTGCCCGGATGTCGGCCTAACATGACCCTGCGAATAATATATGCAATAAGGTACTCAAGGACTCGGGTACGGGATCGGACGCTCCTATTCTGATATTGAATTTGGCTGGCAGAGCAGAGTGCGACCAGGGAGAAATTTGAGTTGGGAGCCAGTGCACGACAGTTTTTTCTTTTTTCTTTTTCCTTCATCCTCGAATCCGAGCACGTCATACACAAAATAACTTATTGGACTGGTCATGTGGTTGTGGCCAGGTTTCAGCATTCCCGGCAGCCTGCAAGTAGGCATAAAATGAACTCTGGCACAAGTTCCTCTTACCAAATAACATACACAACTGTGTGAATATTCCTTCATAGGTGTGGGGTTAGATTAAAATAACTGACTGCACCTGTAGTCTGTTTGGTTTGGCCTGTGAATTCCATAATCAATCGGTAATTTCGAACCGATCAACGTTAAACCTGCCTACCGCTGCTCAGAAAATATTGATAAGGATCCAGCGCTTGTAAATGTGTGGGCAGTTTCGGATATGCTGCGTGTGAAATTTCTTCAGCCTGGTCATGCGTGGGGTTCCATCACATTCAGAGAAAAAGAAAACTGTCCACTCTTTCAGCCTAACATTTTACGCAGAACAAAAGCAGCGCTATCGTCAGGTTTTGGGGTACATATATAGAATAACCCCTTAAATACATGGCAACAGAAAATGTACCATCTAGGTGTTCGATTGATTGCCCAAAACCGGACTGCAAATTACATGCTTCAAATTCATTCCCCAGAGGGACCGATGCTTTCCTTGTTAAGACAATATACTGATAGGCAACCTGTAGTCAATCGTCATTGTCTGAGGTACAAGGAGGGAAGCCTGCTTGCTAGATTCGGCGACCACTCTATCTTCCAGCCGTACTGGACATCTGATGAGTAGTGATCTTCTCCTTCGCCATATTTGTCTCATTTGAACATCACCCTCACATGCAATGCATCGAGGTATGGTTTCACTTCTGCCAACACCACAGGTTCCGAGTTAAGCGGTAAGGAACTTAGATTTGTAGGGTGCCCGCCCGATTCATGCTGCGAACTAGCGGTAAGGTAGTTGACAACTAATTGCTTTCTGAAGCATACATGCAGCAATATCAGGGATTCTTATTCGGTGTGATGTCTCCAAAGTGATGAACGGTTCCACCAAGAAACCTGTTGCTGTTGAACAAAATGCGTGCTGCGTTGCTTTCGGTAATATCCGACCAACTCTGGGTGGTTTTTTGTTTGTTTGTTTGTAATCATTTTGCATTCACCCCGAAGGGGTGCCCAGCTAAGTTACCACAAGCCGGCCGACCACTGGTGGTCATGGCATTTAATTAACATTTTTATCCCTGTCCATCGGAAACTTCCTGTCCATCCATCGGCTAAATTACGGCCAAACTAGCTCACGTAACACCTACTTCTGACTCAGGCAAAGTCGTTGCCTCCCACTTCCCGCTACCCAATGAAGAGCACTAAGGCCACTAACCCACCAAGCCCACCCCCATTACTAATCATTCGTATGCTCGACCTGTGGTGAGTTTGACACAGGGAACTCGTGGTGCGACATCAACTTGTACGACACAAGGAGTCTGCTCGGGTAGAGGAGTGGCGCCGGGATTCGAACCCGTAACAATGAGCATAGTGGTGGCAAGACCAACCACTACACTACGGGGCCACTCCCCGGTGGTTTTTTGTACACCGCTGGCGGTCCCTAGTTATTATGGTGCATCCTGATCCCATCCTACTAATATTCTTTTACGTTGGGAGCTTAAACGTGTTGAGATCAATCGAGTACGAATAGAGATATTGAATTGACTATCGTACAAAAGTGATTGTCTAAAGAGCAAAGAGAGAGAAAGACAGGCAACTATATATGGGAAAGAAGAGGGCATACTCCGCGAAGCCGAGTATCACATCCGGAGACCGATGCCGAGCATCACTACCGGGGCTAGCCCTACTCCTCGGCATGGGGGCTGGTGGCGGCCCATGGGGGCCGCAAGCCACCGGCCTCATGCCCGCAGCGTTAGGCCGAAAGCCACACAAGCCATCGGGCCAAATCCCGTGCCAACAAAACGACATGTAATTAACCTCCAGTCCCGAACCAGCTACTGACCCTCGAATACCGATCAAAGAATAGAGTACATACGATATCGCGTTATAATCCTGACCGATGCTTCTTCTCTTGAATGCGGGGTTCGCCCGAGCCGCACCCGTACGCCTCACACATCCAACCAGCCCAGGAGAGCCGTCTTACGTTTCTCACTCCGGCCACCGCGGCACAGTCGAAATTCTGTTATCATGCATCATCACACTCACGTTGTGCGTCTACACAAGCATTCATCTGAATGTCACCCCACAAAGGAGGATTTTGGGCATTAAGACTGTCTGGATGTACAAATTCTACTGGGTCTTCATTTCCACATTCGCTCCCGAGTTAGTCTTATATGCTGCATATCTCCAATGGAAGAACGCCCAAATGCTTTGCCGATTGTTGAAAGAATTTGGCGGCAAACCTCACCGGAATCGGACGTTAGTGGATATAATTTTGTCAAAGTTCCCAGCCGTAAAAGTTTGGATCGACAATACCTTCGGAAGAGACCCGGCCCCGATGCCGCTGCAAGACCCATCAACGGGAACCGGGAGACCGGATGTGGTATTGGAGCAACAGGAAATGAGGTCTAATTCTGAAGACATTGGCTTGGAGCTACGAGACCTATCACCACTAGAATCGGCGGGGAAGCGGAGGTCAGACCAGCCAGAATCTGGCTTGGGACAATCGGGTTTGGAGCAACCGACAACACAGCTGCGGAACAGGACGCCAGAAAACTTGACACCATCGGAACATATACCTCGCAACTCTACACCGCGGGAACGTGCACCTCTCAACTTCACCCCACCCAGAACTACACCTCGCAACCCGACACCCCCGGGATCTGCACCTCCCAACTCCACACCATCAGAACATGTACCTCGGAACCCAACACCACCACAACCCGCACCGCCTAGCTCTACGTCATCGGAACCTGCACCTCGCAACTCTGCCCAATCACAACCTAGACCTAGCAACTCGACACCATCAGAACCTACACCTAGCAATGTGCAACCAGATCAAAGTCTATGGTGCAATATCTCAATGGTTTCTGCCTTTTACATTTTGATGGGAGGATTTGCCTACGATCTCTCTGATTTATCCGACGATTATCGATACATTGCTCTCACGCCAGAAGGATTCATGGACCTTGCACGAGAGGGACATATCCATCCTGATATCCTGAATAACGATGACATCTCTGATCGAAGCAAAGCAGATTCGCTAGGGAAGCTACTGGTCTGTATACAGGCGTTGTGGATGGTTGTCAACTGCATTGCCCGAAAGGCTAGTGATAAGCCAACCACCCTTATAGAGCTAAATGTAATAGTCCATGTTGTAGTAGTAGTTGTTGTCTACGGACTATGGTGGTACAAGCCTCTAGCGGTGGCCAATCCAACTCTTCTATCACGACAATCCAAACCTAGTTCCGGACTATCTGTGGTTGGTACAGGCGACACGGAGGTTCTTGAGGCGCTGGCTGTCGGTTGTGCACCTAGTGGTGGCTGGGGTGTGGGAGATTGGGGAGAGCATGATTATGAGAGGTACCCCCCATATCAGGTCGATGGCAACCACTTGCACCAAGAATTCAACGTCAAAATTGAACCCTATATCCCCGATCCATCGAATTTCGAAGTCTGTGGCTCTCCCATACTGGATAAAAAATCGAACAAGAAACTTATCGCACAGCTGAAACTCAAATCCTCTGGAATAATTCTTCTCCCTGGTCAGAAGCTTCTGCTGAAAGCGCACAATGTTGCTATTGATAGTGGCTCATCTGGAAAATTTATATCTCCGGAAATGCTGCGTCAGGTGGACCTCTGGCACTTGCACTTGAAACGAGTTCGAGTGGCGCCACTTGATGAAGGATCTGCTGGTCTCATGTGGGCCAATTTTTTCAGAGGGATAGGCAGAAAGGTTGTTTATGACCCGCCGAACTATTCAGTTCATGGCTCCGTATGCATTGGCGATATTCATAAAGCGGGTTTAGATTTCGATTTGATGGAGAATGTTGCTATGTTATTCGTGACCGGACTACTCAGTTTATTCTATGCTGGAGCCCACGCATCCGCGTGGTCGTCACATTTTCCGAGCTATATTGAGAGGTGGATTTGGAGAGGTGCTTGCATATGTATTGCTGTAGGGGTACCTTTCGTCTGCTCTATCTGTATTCCTCTACGGGTATTTAAACATTTAGCATGGGAGCGGTTATTTGGCAGATATTATGGCTGGCGAGAGACGATAGGGGAATATCTATATAAGCTGTGCAAGATCCTGTTTTGGATTTTTCTCGTTTTCTCCACTGCTCTATACATACTAGCGCGTCTGTTCATTCCTGTTGAGGCTTTCATATCAGTACGAAGTCTCCCTCTCGGGGCCTTCGAAACAGTGGCTTGGATGGAATATTGGCCACATGTTTGAGAAGATGGGATATATACTTTCATTTGTTCTGCTTTTGGCGTTAATATATCATATTTTGTCCGGTTGCAAGATAGTGGCTTTGTTAAGGGTCGTTTGTTCCTTTCGACGGTAATTTCTGTGCTATAGTCTGTGCTGTATAGTGTTCTTCTCTTATATTAGGTTTTTTCACTCCTGAAAATAATCTCATTACAGGAAGTGAAGGGGGTTGTTGAGATGGATTTCTCATGTCTTCTGACTTTGCTGAATACCAGTTGATGCGTAATATTTGCGCTTAAGCGAGTGCCGACGAATGATATTTGTTTCGTATCCTTGCAGTGTGCAGAGCAGCCCACTACCGCCATGTAGGCTTCCTGACAGAAGGGAACTATCTTGGATGCATACCTGAATATGCCTGTACCTGAATGCATAACGGATATCGAAGAATCTTTTCATTCCTACATACGCACATGCCAGTAGACACGATGACATTTCATACCTCTAGTGAATCGCAGATTCGAATTACATGGCATATGCATGGTCTGGCGGCATCTGAGTAAGCCTTTGCAGAGGTAAACATCTTGATATAGACCGCGTTAAGGTTTCCTAAATAAGCGATTTAGAGAGAGTTTAATATAAAGACCGGTTGGACAAACTATAAAAACTGACCAAGGCAAATAGATGGTAACCGCTTACTACCGAACCGAGCTAGAGGGGGTATTAGGTCCTGTCATACTCTAGTTAGAGTGCATACAGTATGACTAAACAACAACAACAACCGAACCAAGCTACACCGCTGGATAGCTGTGCAGAGTAGTGGAAATATCAGTTCAGAGTGGATTCCGTTATTACCGCAATGCTCGGTAAAGGATGGCCACTGAAATGATGGGACAAATCTAATTTATGAGACTGAAACATTCCACACCACATATGTAGGCCATTCGTATGGTAAATGAATCCCAATTGTAAATACCACGGTTCTTCCTACATGAACACTCTTTCTTCGGTAATTCTATACTTCCAGTGTTAATCGCCTCTAGAATGAAAAGAACTGATAAAGACGATCTACGGTTCTGGATATTCGAGGCTCCCGAGGGAAGATGCGTACACTATCCGCCGAGAGAACGGATCAAGTGCGATTGTATGACTGACAGCACTGTTACAAACTGGCAAGCGGTCGAGTGGGATTTCATTCGCCTCAGAAAGGTATGGCACTCGACCCCACTAGTGAGTTTTGAATTCACGTTTGACGCGGATTAACATAAGCTTACCCTATCATACCTATCAACCCTAGCTTCCGTTTGTTTTTCATGTTGGTCTAGGCCCCACTAAAGTAGCCACTCGGCGAACAGTCTAACTATGGCTATTCTTCATCCAGTAGATACAAACTTGATGGCGATTCATCCTGAACAATCTCGAACGGCTGAATCGACTATGTTGAAAAGAATATCGGCGGATACAGTTCTACATATCTAATACACTGTACAACACGCTACTAGGTATGTACCTTTCGCAAGGATGTCTTGCCACAAAATGACACCTCCACTGCAGGCAACTCTTTAAAAGCGATGCATTTTGTTTAATCCTCTCCCATCACGTGCACTCAGTCAGATTCTAGACTTCATTTTTGCGTCACTCCATGGCACATAGGATCCTGAAATTCTGTTCTTGTTTCAAGGTTCTTTTGTCAATCGGCCCGGATTGTGGCGGGGTGCTTCATGACTGGCAACTGCCTATTATCAAGGTAGCTTTGAACAGCAATCGATATTTGTTAAACCTCGGCTAGTTCTGTCTGTCCTGGTATGCACAACAGTAGTTGCCATCTTAATTCGACTCGGCCCAATGGATGGATACATGTAACTGAATAATTTGACCAGTAGCCATGGCTCACGCCTCTCAAGCAGTTAGAAGAACAATGATTTTGTTGTTGTTGTTTATTCATACTGTATTTACTCTAGCTAGAGTATGACAGGCCCTTATCCCCTCTGCCTCCGGGCGAGCCGGTTACATGGCGGAGCTCCCACCTACTACCCTTCGTCCCCGCTGACAAAAGAAATGCAATGTAATGTAATGTAAAAGACTGGCCGCTTCGACCTCCATGCCTCACCACGATGGGAACTTCCCGACGTCCGTGGCCGCCAGGAAGTCCATCACCGCCTTATCACATATCTCCATGGAAAATAGCTCCGATACCTGTGCCCGCCGCCACCGGCCCGCTTTCCAGCCCGCTACCTTCCCCACCTTCTTCCAGAGCTCCCGCTGCTGGTATTTCCACCGGCTGCAGTGACGGAGGAGATGCTCCCGTGTTTGGGCCACCGTTCCCTCGCGCCACCAGTACTTGTCGTCCTCCCGGTGTCCGACGGTCCGTGAGGTGTGTCGAGAATTCAGGATGAGTCGTTACGGACTACTCAGCCTGTGAGCCTGAAATATCAAACGTGACTTACGGCCATTGGTAACCTGTGTAGCATTTATTTACACTTCTATCATCTAAAAGCACTGAAGTATGTATCGCAGAATTGAAAGGACGCAGAAAATATTTATCAATTCAGCAACGGGTGAGTTGATGACATGGAAATCCGTCAAATACCGTTCCTTAGTACGCGTGGTTTCGTACTCGGCTATGGAACGTTGCTACCACCCTACCGAGCCCAGGGACACGCGACAGACGACCAAGAGGGGGTAGGGACCCAACAAATGGAACTAACTATTATCTTTTAGTGGACTAGACGGTTCCCCTATCGGTTGTTGTGTCATCGCTTCCAAGATTAGACTCCACCTACAGCTAGCGCAACATATTGTGTAAATTGCTTCGGATCAAAATATCAGCATTGCATGTCACGGAGCCGCAGACCGGCACGCACACTCCCGAATGCGGCGAAAACCTCGTTTAGCCACCTTGTTGACTCGGGATTTTGCCCGACGGCTTTCTTGGCACCCGAAGCCGGAGGATATGGGCATGGGGTCGGTGGCGTATAGGCCCGGTCAGCCCCATTGGCCCCAATCAGCCCCTCATCCCGAGGAGGCGTCTTAGTCTCGGTAACGATACTCAGCCTCGGTTATGATACTTGGCTTCGGGTATGATACTCAGCATCCTTGAGTATGATGCCTTCTCTCTCTCATATCTATATGTATGTTTACCTTTCGCTTTGATTGTACCGTGTGCAGTTCAAACCCTGCATTGATTCCACTCAACATATCTGCTTACAGATATCTACGTCGATTCTGCGATTGATATTTGCAAGTACGCCTGCGCGGCTCGGCAGCGACCGGAGATGCGACCAACCCTTTACCACCGTTTTACGCTCCTCTCCTTGTCACTTCACCATGTAAAGAGTTTTGTGATGCATGGAAAATGATAAGTGCGGAGTATGCTTGTATAAATTAACTTCAGCTACTTGTTTTCCCCTTATCCTCCTACGTTGCGCATTGATACTTTGTGATGGTAGTGCTTACCATCCTAGGAAATAAACCTGGCACCGCCGGTACGCGGTTCGGCAAAATGGCTTAACCCGGATAATTTAGGTGGTATCAGGCATGACCCACGGTTATGTGCCCCAAATTTGACTGCGAGAGCCAGTCAAAAACACCTGACCTAGAAAAAGGTAGTGACCTACAGTGTACTGAAGACAATTATTGACTAGATGCAGCGGAGGAGCGAATCTGGACTACGATGGACTTGTACGTTGAAAAGCAATCCACCAAACACCACGGAGTAAGCGAAAGAATAAATAGAGTTACGCAGGGCTCCAATCTAAGCCTTGGATCTAAAGCCTTAGCTCTGATGACACTGCGCCACTGCAGCAATGATTAATTATTATAGTTTTTCATTACACAGCCACCATGTTCAACATCGCCATCACCACCACTGCCACAACCCCGACCACCACCGTCACCCCCATCACTGTAACGATCATCGGCACCCTAATTATTCCACTACCCCAATTTATTAAATTTTCGCCTGTTAGACAAGCTATCGCTCTTGTTTCCTTTCTGCGTAGGGTGCTCCTGTTTGTCATACCCTACTATCCACACAACAATAGATTCTCACTGCATGTAACTCAAACAGCTGCAATTTGACCTAAACTAGGCCAGCTAACTACCTTGGGGCGCAGTTGTTAGTATCCTCGAGTTTTGTACTCAAAGCTGACCACCATTCCGAAACTGCTGCCCAATTACCACACAACTCAATACACCATTCCATAATGCTGTGCACGAATCCCTGTAAAGTAGTGAACACCCACCTTCTGCGGCAAGACTGTGAGTCTACATATCTATCTCGAAGTGCCCATTCGAATTTGAGGCATTTTTAATTTCTTTAACTTCTCGCTCAGCAAAAAATATCGCATACTTTCGGCCTCGATCAAACGAATCTTTCACCTAACGAACACAATGCCTCCACGCCGCGCCCGCCAGAATACTGCTCATGAGCCGACTACTCCAAGTATACACAGAAGATCCGCGAGGATTGGCTTCCAGCGTGATGCCAGCGCTCATCCAGGTTCGAGCCAACCGACCATCGTAACGAACCCCATTCCGCAAAATGGGAAGCGCAAGCAACCACCATATGATGAACAATCCTCCGGAAAATCCAAGCGCGTGAATATCACCAGAGAAGACTTCTGTGCCACCGGCGGCAGGGTATCAGTACCCCCCGAGCCTCGCACCATAGGTCCCAGGTGTTTCCGGATATCTGGCGTTCCACCCAGCTGGAGCGAGAACGATCTTTTTGATGCTCTCCAAACCCTTGACCCACCTCTCACGCGGAATGAGAAACCTTCGCTGTTCCCAGCATGTTCGGGCCTTACGCAAACGGCATTACTCAACTTGGATTCTTGTCCTGAACATCTACCGCATGCCAAACATCTTCAACTTCCGGAAACAACCAGTTGTACAGGGGCACATCTTACTATCGACTGTGATTTCTACAATCTAACGCCATTAAATATCCCCAAAGGTGAAATAATTGCAGAGTTGGTTGCCTGAGCTGCGAAGCCAAGTATGAAAACTGATATTGGATTTATTGTAGTGTAATGGCGGTGACTGGTCTGGCAGGCCATGCATTTGGATCATGGAGGAGCCGGGAAACTAAACAAATGTGGCTAAAAGATTTTCTACCGCACGATGTGCAAAACATCCGGATCATGTCTTATGGTTATGACAGTACACTCATCGGGAATGGCATAGCCGAAACTAGACTCCTAGATTACCAACGCCTTTTTATCCAGGAGTTAGAATGCGCTAGGATGACAGTTCCGGTGAGTGAATTTGTACCCAGCCAGGACATGACTGATATAATTTTCAGAAAACCCGACCCATGATATTCATTGGACACAGTCTCGGCGGGATATTGGTATTACAAGTGTGTATATTGTACTACTGTAACAACTGATACTCACAATGGAATTTTAGGCAATGATTGAGGCTAGACCAAAACGTTCTCATAACCACCTCTTAGATGCATTGCATGCTATAGTCTTCTTCGGTACGCCACATCAAGGCATGCGCACATATGAGTTAGAAGAGATGGTTAAAGCAGAATCTGGCGGCTGCAATCACGAGACATCGAAGTATAATCTACTCAAACAGCTGAAAGAAGGTTCGGGATTTCTTGAGGTCCAAAAGGAAGAACTCGAGAATATCTGGGCGGAGTATAAGCCGAAAATTGTCAGCTTTTATGAGTTGATTAAGACGCCGACGGTTGCACAGGTAAGAATACACAGTGTTCCTCAGCCGTGCTGCCCGAATTTATGGGTCACGTGGGATATTTTATAGCTCGCAGGGTTTTTGCAGCATAGGCTATCGATATAGAGGCCTGCTCTCGCCTTTGCTATGGGTGACCGTTAATATTGTGGTCATGTCGCGTATGAACTCTGAGAATACAAACATAGACACCACTGAATCTGAGTCCTTACACTAACTCTCGCCAGTTGGCCTCAAGTAGACATGAAAGATGTGGCCACGAGTCCGAAATGGTTAAACGATTCTCAGCTGAACTATCTCTACCAATCGAAGAGAGTTTCGATTGAAGCAAACTATACAAACATGGTCAAGTTTAACTCAGCACAGGATTGAACCTACCGCACAGTAGTTCGATATTTGAACAAGTGGGTAGATAGTCTCTTTGAGTCGTGTGGTATGTAACAGCCTTTTCCAGAAATAGGGTGGCAGCACGTTAACTTATACTAAGCAGCTGAAGTAAAAAGACTTGAGAATCTTCGACGTAAGTCGCTTGAGTGATATGTTCATATGTACGGTTAAGCTTTGACCCTAACCGAGCACTGGCAACGATCGGATTCGAGGGACTACATCGCATGTCGGGAAAGGTTAAAACCCCCAGACTACGAAAGTGTCCGTGATGAACTCTTGCTCCGACGACATGAGGGTACTTGCAAATGGATCCTCGGAGATCCACGTTATAGGACTTGGGCCAGGACCAGCGATGATGGCCAGGCGATCGTTTGGATTTGTGGAGATCAGGGCTGCGGGAAGAGCGTTTTATCAGCATTTCTCACCGAAGAAATCGTTCGTGGCAAAGTTGGCCACCTCTCCACGGTTTATTTCTTTTGCGATGACAACGATGAGCGACTACGGACAGCTCATGCAATTCTGGTGAACATACTTGCCCAGGTTCTAGTACACATACCGGGTGACATTGAGCACTTCTTAGCCGAGCCAGCATACGCTACAAACAAGGAGAAAACTGCTTGGTGTTTCGGTATGCTCTGGCACGTCTTTGAGCGAATCATGAACGACGCCAATATTGGGCAAGTACATATTCTGATTGACGCACTTGGTAAGTCGATCCTACCACACAAAATATTGGAGGCTCACTATTGTAGATGAATGCGAGGAAGAATCACGCGCACAACTTTTGACGCAGCTACAATACTTCTTACGCGGTAGCTCTATTGGTCATCGTACAAAAATCATCATTACTAGTCGTCCGCATATACCAGTTGCATCCTATTTACTGGGCATCACAAAAATCCCTCTCGCTGCTAATAACTTGAACGGGGATATAACAGCATTCGTCGAAGCCGAAGTTCAGAATCAGGCGCAGTTTGAAGGTAGTCTGGGTGAGGAAGTACGACGGGCACTTATTGATGGTGCGAACGGAATGTTTCTCTGGGTTTCACTGATGTTGGGTGACCTCAAAAAGTCAGCAAATACAACCCCACGGGCTATCAGGATGGCGCTCAGCTGGCTACCAAATGACCATCCAGGTGTGTATATAAAAATATTGCGCCAGATTCGAGCGGAGGACCTCAAAACTGCACAGGTTATCCTTCGGTGGGTGGTACGGGCGGTTCGTCCCTTGACGCTACAGGAGTTGAGAATAGCTACTGCCATAATGCCAGCTGAACACACTTCCATGTCGTCGATGCAGGACAACATGCAGACCGACCTGCGACAAGTTCTTCGTTTGGTTTTTGGGCCGATGCTCAGGATAGAAGATAATAGTATTGTTCATCTTGTGCATCAGTCTGCAAAAGACTTCCTCCTTATCAGGAGCGAGGCAACGGAGATGTATTATTCTGGCCATCCCTCAACCACTCAGTGTCTTTCATACGCAGAGTCTAACTTGCAGCTTGCTTTGTCCTGTTTGCCGTATCTGGGTTTCAGTGAATGTGAAGATGGACCTGTGGCTGGAAATATACCGTGGGACAAGGACGTCTGACAAGATGTAAAAACTTGAAAACAAAATATTCCTTTTCTGGACTACGCTGCAACTCAATGGCCTGAGCATACAAAGCAAGCTAATCAAAATGGCCAAGAGGATCAGATCTTATGCAGTGCTTTTCGGAAACTGGCCGAGTCTTCACGGAAATTCAATCTGGCATGCCAGATACGCAGTTTCACCATGTACGACGACTTTGTGCCAACTCCACCACTTCATATTGCAGCGTCTTTAGGATTCGTCCTATTCGCCAATGCCCTGTTGGATTGGGGCGCCGACTTCAATGCTCAAGGTGACGACTACGGCAATGCCCTTCACGTGGCCGCGGTGAAGGGCAACCAGGCCATGGTACGACTGCTGATCGACCGCGGTGCAAACATCAATTCTTACAGTCGCTACTTGGATTTTGCGGATCGCGGCAACTGGAATGCGCTTCAGGCGGCCCCCGAGAATGGCAATGAGACCATGGTTCGTCTGCTGATCGAAAGCCGCGGTGACATTAATTCTCACAAAGGGGACTGCTGTAGCGCACTCCAACTGGCAGCGGCGAATGGCAATGAGGCTGTTGTACATCTGTTGATTGACCGCGGCGCAGACATCAGCGCTTACATTGGCGACTCGGATCTTTGTGATAGCCGCTACAAGAATGCGCATCAGGCTTCCTCAGGTGACGGCAACGAGACCGTCGTTCGTCTGCTGATCGACAGCGGCGCTGAAATTAATTCTCAGGACAGGCACTACTGTAGAGCGCTCCAGGTGGCAGCAGCAAATGGCAACGAGGCTGTAGTGCGTCTGCTGATAGACCGAGGTGCCGAGATCGACGCTTACAGTAACTACTCGGGTTATGAGTTCAGCAACTACAGAAACGCCCTTTACTGGGCCTCAGCTAAGGGCAACGAGACCATGGTTCATCTGCTGATCGACCGTGGCTCTGAAATTGATTGTCAGGGAGGGTACTACGGTAGCGCGCTTGCGGCGGCCGCAAGAAATGGTAACGAGCGTGTGGTACGTCTGCTGATCCACCACGGCGCAAACATCGACGCTTACAGTCACTACTCGGATATTTGGTCCAGCGGCTACAGGACCGCGCTTCAGGCAGCCTCAGATATGGTCAACGAGACTGTGGTACGTCTGCTGATGGACAACAGCGCCGACATCCACACTGAGAGTGATGAGTACGGCATCGCACTCCAGATGGCTGCGGCGGGGGGCAACAAGAACGTGGTTCGTCTGCTCATCGACTGCGGCGTTGCTATTAAATCCCAGGGAGGGTACTACGGTAGTGGACTGCAGCAGGCCGCGGCAAAGGGCAATGAGGCTGTGGTACCTCTGTTGATTGACAGCGGCGCAGCCATCGACGCTTACAGTCGCTACTCGGAGTTTTTGCGCAGGGGCTGCAGGACTGCGCTTCAGGCGACCTCAGCAACAGGCAACGAGACGGTGTTTCGTCTTTTGATTGATCGCGGCACTAACATCAACTCTCTGGGTGAGGGCTACAATGGCTACACTGCGCTACAGGCGGCCGCGGACAGTGGGAACTTAGCCGTGGTTAATTTATTGATCGACCGTGGCGTGTACATTGTTCTAGTCCAGTCACGGAGGATGTCCCTCCACGGAGAGACCGGTCCATTCACGGAGTCCCACCCTCCGTGACTGGACTGGTTCTTTCACGGAGTGTACCCCTGCACCCCACCTCCGTGACTGGACCAGTCCATTCACGGAGTGTACACTCGGTGAGTACTCTACACGCATATATGCCCACGCATGTATGCGTACTCAGCTGGCCATATCCAGCTGAATTAATCAACGCAACTAATGGCACTCAGCCCAGCGCAACTACGTGCCTTCAGCCCAGTGCAACTATGCACCTTTAGCCCAGCGAAATGATGGAGTTCAATGCACAAGCAATGGTGTTTCTGCAGCGCCATCTGGTACTTTCAATCTTAAACGGAAGACAACGCCACCTGGACCCAGTCACAATCAACAGCGACTTCGAGCAAATACACAGGGAGAGGCAACAGCGCAGACATACTCCACTACTGTTGATGATGTCAACAAGAGCGTAGAGGAAAACGACGAAAGTGATTTGACAGAACTGGATATTGAGGAAGGAGAGGGTCTCGAGGAGTACAAGGATGTGGACAAGGAGGAGGAAGAGGACGATATAGAGGAAGAGGCCAACGAGGAAGAAGAGCTGGTTTCATGTCAGGATATGGAGCACAGTGTAATTGTAGTTGCACCACGACGCTGAGTGTAATTAGCACTTGTATGTATGCTCCGCGAATGAACCAGTCCAGTCACGGAGGTGGGGTGCAGGGGTACACTCCGTGAATGGACCGGTCTCTCCGCGGAGGGACATCCTCCGTGACTGGACTAGAACATACATTAACGCGAAGAGTGAGGGCTACGATTGCTACAGTGCGCTCCACACCGCCGCCAAGGGTAGCAATGAAGCCGTCGTCAGTCTGTTGATCGACCGCGGTGCTGACATCAACGCTCAGGGTGGGATCTATGGCAATGCGCTCGAGACGGCAATAATGATGGACCATGAGGCCGTGGTTCGTCTGCTGATCAACCATGGCGCTGACGTCAACTCTCAGGCCAGGCAGTTAGGCTGTTGCAATGCGCTCGAGGCGGCCATATTGAAGGGCAACGAGACCGTGGTTCGTCTGCTGATCGACCATGGCGCCGATATTTATGCCACGAACTACTTTGGTAGCACTGCACTAGATGAGGCTATACGGAGTAAGCATCAGGCAGTAATTAGTCTGCTATTAGAGAGTAGTGCTACAAACCACACGCTACAGGATGAGAGCAACGACAGTGATAACATTTGCATTGAAGAGCAACCTGGGGACGACTCCGAAAGCTCCACCTTACATGGGCCATGAATTTTTGGGATCATCCGCTGCGGAAGAATCTATCTGTTCATTATGTACCATTTAGCTTGGGATATAAGTAGGATTTCCTTCAGTTTTCTTTCGAATGTTGCTGGGAGCGGCGCCCAGTTGAATGTTTTCTTCTGCTTCTACAACACGTGGTATTAGGTATTATTGGATATTTGCCTAATAATACCAACAGTCCGGGTCTGAGGTAAGGAACAGCATGGTTTAGTTCAACGGCAAGGTTAAATTAGACTGGTCTACAGACTAGAGTTTTTGTACTGCACTATTACAGTTTGGACCAGTCAATCTTGACTTCAGCCTTATCTCGGTATTTAGTGTGAAATCTCTACTTAGTAACCAGATAAACTTGATTCCTCCATACCCAATACCCATAACTCCGCATTCTATGCTCCGTCGCGGGCAATATTTACCAGTTCAGTGATGTCAACCGTCCCGTCGGACTGCTATCCGATATCGCCAGTCCCCGGCCAGCATCCACAGTGCTTGACCGACATTAATCATTTAGGTGATATATATGGCTGGAGGGAGCCGATCCAGATAGCCTTGAGAAATTTTTCTACAGCTAATTTGCCTTCCCAGCGCAAAGTCAACTAATCGGGGACGCTCGATATAACGCCCCAGCAAAACAAAAACGTCCCCCAAGCACATATCCCGGCCGGTGCGAGTTCATTATTGCTTTGGGAATGTTGACTCGGGATTTCGCCCGGGGGCTTCCCTAGTGTTTGGTGCTGGCGGGCTCGGGCATCAGGCCGGTGGCTTACGGCCCCCATTAGCCTCGCCTGCCCCCACCTTCCTCGCCTGCCCCCATCGGAATCGCCTGCCCCCATGGCGAGGAGGAGGGCTCGGCACTGGTACTTGGCATTGGGCTCCGGCTATGGCAGCCGGCATTGGGTTTTCCCCCTCTCTCTTCATATATAAGTTCATATCGTTGCTTCTCTTTGGATCGACAGACAATTCATCATCATATCATCTTCAGCATCATCTTCTCGTGTCAACAGGTTATGAGCCCGGCACTGTGAGCGGGAATTGACGCCTACGACTAGTATTTGTTACTGCCTCTCCTCTGCCCCTGTTCCAGCGGATCGAGCCGACATCTATTAGTTTTTCTTATTTATCGTTTCTCCTCGGCCTGCCTGCATTGGACTGAATCGACGCCTAGTAGTAGTTCCTCTATCGTTTTTTTCAACCTCCTCCCCTCTATTGTTAACCTCTTTATTGTCTCACAACCCTCTGTTTCAACCACCCCCATGTTGACCACAGCTACAAAACTCAATGAGCGCAACTGCCGGCAATGGGCCATAGCAGTGAAAGCCCTACTTCGTTCCCATGGCCTCTGGTAATTTGTCCATGGAGAAATGTGTGTACCCAGGCCTCAAATTGTAGCAACCAGGGACACTTCCTCAGCTATTACTCCTGCAGCTCATGACCCACAGGATACCGATTACGACTCCCTCCCGGAATCAACTGATACAACCTACCTCAATCAGATCTACCACTTCCTTCACTATGGGGAATGCTGTAATATGAACAATGATTAGGCATGCAGACAACTCACCTCCCTGATGGAATCAACGATCCAGATAGAGTACTGAGAACTCACTGAGATGAAACAACTACGTGATCTGATCGAAGCCGACTGTGAGAAGGTCATCAAGATTGACGGTTGATACGTGATGTCGAAGCTCACATCATGTCAACTCTATTTATATCCCTCAGTCACCAAAAGAATCTCAGCCCAGGACAAATAATCAATGACCTTGCCATATGTGACATCACGATCAAAGACTCTTGGAGGATGTTCTACATCATGTCCAACCTCCTGAATAATGATTAATTGCAAACCTTTCCATCCACCCTCCAACTCACTGAGAAGGTGGACACAGTGGCCAGTATCCTCACCCACCTCCTGTCCTTCGAAGTGCACCTTGGCAGGACCTGCAGTCTTGCTCCAGATGAGGCATTGTGTATAACGAAGCAAGGGTGAGGACAACACTTGAACGGTGAACAGGCAACGATTGGAAAAGCGATAATTGGAAGAGCTAGGCCATATGGGAAGGATATGGAGCAATGGGACATATCAAGGCAAGGTGCAGGAGCAAGCGTAAGTGGGCCTCATATGAGAAATCTCAAAGTGATACTAAGCTGAGTTCGACCGCAACCACCTCTACTGCCGTGTGAGAGTTGTTCCTCTTGTCAGTCATACATTCCGACCCCAGCCTGGTCTCCACTCCAATCTCTGTGATCACGGTCAATGTGGCATTGGCAAACCGATCTGCCAATTATTCGAATCTTGACAATAGTGCAACATATCATGTCACCGGCAATCGTCACCTCTTTGAGACCTTTCAGCCAATTGCCAAGGGGGCGAATCAGGTCAACATGCCTAACAACAGCTTGGTTGAAGCCAAAGGCTCTGGAACCATCTCATTTTACGTCTACAGGACAAATGCAAAGCCTGGGAACATTGTCCTTCAACATGTGCTTTATGTGACAGCGTGTGCAACTAACAACCTCTTCAGTATCATCGAGTTATTGTGGAAAGGAGTCAACTTCGATCTTACACTCGATGGAGCTACAGCGAGTCTTGGGTCAGTCCACATCTATGACGCACCAATCATGACCAGTATGTTTGTCCTCGGAACTTCAACAACCTCGGCCTCAGGATTGAAAGCCACTGTTGTAGTACACGATCAACTGAGCTCCACCCCAAGCGCCACATCAAGCACCACTCCGAGCTCGACTTCGAGCTCCGCTCCCAAGCTCTTCGAGTCCTATTCCAACATTGAGCATGCGGTTGATGAGATGAATATCCTAGTTTGGTATGCTCGCCTCGGCCGTCTATCTTTGGCAGCTGTGACACGGCTCCCAAATACAGTTAAAGGTATACGATTGCATCCTAAGAGGCCATTGACATCGACTTGTGAAGCAACTATCATAGACACGATGCTCCTCAAGCCTTTCTTGTCCGTGGGTTTGGACGATAACGGAAAGACTCAACTTCTTGAGTCGTTTCACTCAGATGTGGTCGGAGCAATGTGAATTCAGACGATCTGCAGCTACCGATATATTATGATGTTTACCAAAGACCACTCGTGGTACATGGAGGTCTACTTTATGAATGTTAAATCTGGCGCTCAAGTGAAGTTCAAGGAGTATGTGGCGAAAGTGGCCAAGCAGCACCAAAAGTGGAAGGTGTGTCAAATTAGAGTTGATGGGGGAGGCGAGCATGCTAGTCTGGAGAAGTTTCTTGAGTACTTGGCAGAGGAAGGAATCATTAGGAAAGTATCAGCCTCATACTCACAGCAGCAGAATGGCATTTCAGAGAGATGCAATCGCACTGTGCTGAACCCTGCACTGTCTAGGCTAAAGGATGCTGGGATGCCGAACAAGCTCTGGGGCAAAGCAGTAACCACCACAGTTAACATCAAGAATCGACTTCGATCCTGAGCTCTCCCGAATTCGACTGCATTCCAAAGATGGATGGCGAAGAAGCCCGATATGTCCCATCAGCGAACTTTCGGTTGCATAGCGTTTGTCTGGATTCATCGCAACCACAAGAAGATGCTTCATAACCACACATACAAGTGTGTGCTCCTCGGCTACTTGGATACAGTGACGCAGAACCAAGTGATGGACATCAGTTCGGGCTAAGTATTCATTGCAGGAGCTGTCAAATTTGATGAGTCTACCCTGTCTCACCAGCTACTACAGATTAAGCCTACAAAGATCCCCCTGGAACCAGCCAAACAGGATCAGGATTCGGAAAGTGAGGACGAGCCTCCCAAGCCAAACGCAGTAATAGAGTGGCCGAAAGCCAAAATACAGCCTCCAAAAGCAACAGCATTGCCTGGTGTGACCAATGCCATTGACAACTCGGATGATAATCTCACACCGACACCAGACACACCACCTCGAGAGACACCACCTCCAGATATACAGCCTCGAAAGCCTAGAAGGAGTGGAAGAACAACAGCCAATGTCATAATAGCCATGATTATCAATCAAAGTCCTGAGACATACCATGCAGCATTGGATGCGGAGGATGCTGAGCAATGGAATGAAGCTATCGGCAAGGAAGTTGCATTAATGGAAAGCCATGAGGTTTTCCCCTGGGTTGAGAAGTTCCCCAAAGGTGCCAGTATGATTGAAAGCCATTGTGTTTTGGGCAGAAAGCTACTAGCCACTGGGACAATTGACAAAAGGAAAGTTAAACTTGGCGGCCACGGCGATCTCCAAATGCCTGGCGTCTACCATGACATCAAATCTCCAGACATTCGTTTGGCCACAATTCGGCTTGCCCTCGGCCGTGCAGCCAAGCATGATATAGCGATCGCCGTCCTTGACCTCCGGACTGCCTTCCTTGTAAGCCCTCTGAATGAGTCTCTCTACATTGGTCTCCCTGATGGCGAATGGCCTGATCCATATGGCCAGGCGAGACCCATTGGCAAGTTGAATAAGGCTCAGTATGGCATCAAGCAGGCGACCAAGGAGAACTATGAAGTAGTCATTGATTTCATCGGTGAAGATCTCGGTCTCTGAGGTTCAATTACAACTGTAGGTCTCGTTTTCGGTGGCAATCTTGGCGATGCAAATGGCGTCTTGATTACCGTATATGTCGAAGATGTTGTGATCATTAAGAAATTGGTACTTGCTTCCGGCATTGCATCATGACTGTACGATCGATTCAAGGGTGCTGGCCAAGCTCATGTGCCTGACACAATTCAATACCTCAGCATGATGGTCACTCGAGATCACAGCAAACGATCCATTGCCATTGATTGTAATTGCTTCAATAACCGAGTGCTTGCCCAATTTGAGGTGACCAACTGCCGGAAGTGCTCAACTCTGATGGAGATCAGCAACATGCCACCTGCCATACGGCCTGAGTTTGGAGAGCAGCTAATCGACTCTAGAACGTATCAGAAATCCATTGGTCCGATTCCATATGCTGCTGTTCTTACTCGCCCAGTTATTTCTTATGCTACGGCGGTAATAGGCAGATATACCGCCCAATAACCGACTGTACATTAGGAAGCCGTGAAGCATCAACATCGATATCTCCGGGCCACATCTGAGTACAATGTAATGATCTATGACCCAAGTCTTGGGCATGACTCTCAGTCTATCTTGGGCTACGCTGATGCAGACGTGGGGGTAGAAGCAGACATGAGCATCTCTTCATCAGGAATCTTCGTCTATGCCTTCGGAACCCTTCACATTTGGAAGTCGAAGAAGTAGTGCGTAGTAGCCCAATCGACAATACAAGCAGAGATTATTGCCACAGGGTATGGCAAAGTGTAGATCGACTGGCTGTGAGACCTCATCTCAGAGATTGGAATTCGCACAGGCCTCACCCGCCGTATTCTCAATGATGGGTAAAACTCTGTTACCACTGTCAACTCGGGTAAGTTCCAATTTCTCAGCCATCACTTAAGGCTCCAGTACCACTCAATTCATGAAGCTATTGCCAAAGGCGTGATTGGGATCAAGCACGTGGCAGGCACGGAGAAGCTGGCAGATGCTCTCACTAAGGCCCTCAGGGGAGTCAAACGCAGCGAATTTGTGGAGGAGATTGGTCTTGGATAGGATCACAGGCAGGACTTTTGGATTTCCATTGTTTCAGATTGTGTATTTGGATTTCCACTGTTTATTTGGATTCTAGCTGGATCTACACTGTATGCTTGGGTTTTCTGGGGATTTGGATTGAATGGGATTTGGAACTCGGAGGAGGATCTCAGACTTTTCTTTCATGGCTTTGTTTTGTTTGGAAAGCCTTGGGCCAAAGGGGGAGTGTTGACTAGGGATTTGGCCGGGTGGCGTCCCTAGTGTTTGGTGCTGGCGGGCTCGAGCATGATCCCAGTGGCTTATGGCGCCCATTGGCCTCGTCTGCCCCCATAGCGAGGAGGATGGCTCAGCACTGGTACTCGGCATTGGGCTCCGGCTTTGGAAGTCAGCATTGAGTTTTCCTTCTCTCTCTTTCATATATAAGTTCATAGCTTTCCTTCGGTTTGAATCAACAGACAATTTATCATCTTATCTTCTTCTCCATCATCTTCTGGTGTCACCAGGGAAGTTTGTGGGTATTTGTTGTATCATTAATGGCCTGGGTCAGTTCGATTATACATATCTTTGTATGGTGGTAAATCTCTTACTTCTACTTCCCTGTGGTACTATCTCCGCCTACAGCAAACACCTGCCATTGTGAATCTAAATGTATAAATTCAGCTACATAACATCTCTAATGACTTTAAATAGCGAAAATACGTCTTTCTTACTAGTTTGTTGTTCATCATCTGTCTAGCATATGCTATAATATTGCACCTCTCCAGTTAGTTGACTAAACACTGTCGACAGGTAAGTTAGCCGTGGAACAGTGTCTTGGGACTGTCGGGATAGACTCCCGGCTAGAGATGAGTGAACGAATGGTAATGGATGGAGTTTGCAGTCAGTGTTCCTAAGCGGCCAGGGCCGGCTAGCCTGCATGAAACCTGACCTGGCCACTGCCAAGCTAGGCCTCGAAAATCGCGGACGGGCCGGCCCTCCAGGGCGCTAAAATGCCGTCCGGACCCCAGGCTTTTGCGGTGCAGGACTTTCAAATTGAGTCCGGGCCGGACTGCATAGATACACTGTTTTTGTTTTGTTTTATTCACACTGTATGCACTCTAATTAGAGTATGACAGGAGCCAATATCCCCTCCGGTTCCGGGCGAGCCGGCTAGATGGTGGCGCTCTCCTCCCCGACACCCTTCATCCCCGCTGACAAAAGCAACATCTAAGAGATAGACCAACCCAAACCAGAACAGAAAGGAAAAGAGAAGATATACGCCCAGTGACGCCGCTCTCCACGCCTGAGTCAGCCTCTGCGCCTGCTCCTTACCGTTCTTCATTTCGGCCAGAACTTGCCGACTTCTGTAGCCGCCAGGAAGTCCATCACCGTTTGGTCGCACTGCTCCGCGGAAAACAGCTCAGAGATGTTCACGTGTCTGCATCTGCCCGCTTTTCAGCCCGGCGCTTTTCCCACCTCCTTCCATAATGTCTGCTGCTGGGCTCTCCACCGGCCAATGATTCCACCAGTCCAGCAATGGATCAGTCCAGACCGGAACCGTCCAGTCCAGTTCAGGTCCAGTCCAAGAAATTCTTTGGACTGGGATCGGACCGATCCCAGATGCTGACAGACTGGACTGGGCTTGGTCCGGACCGATCCCTCACGGTGTCCAGGGTTAGGGTATACTTTCCCGGTTATT
>Ga0307514_10001278_pt1 | contig 32874 bp, 40 predicted proteins | sample 16_EM_MG_FD_203088 | JGI IMG/M metagenome (GOLD analysis project Ga0307514, IMG submission 203088) | Populus trichocarpa ectomycorrhiza microbial communities from riparian zone in the Pacific Northwest, United States - 16_EM | ecosystem: Host-associated > Plants > Roots > Unclassified | place... | reverse complement strand
GAAAGAGAGAGATGGGGGATGAAGATGAGAACAATGTGGAGGATACGAGCGGATATGAGAAATCAGGGGTACGACTTGCCTGATTGGGTTGGGAAGACCTCGTATCGGTGTTATTACACGCCGGATCAGGACTCGTACCTGCCGTATCGGGGATGGTAAATTGACTCGCACACGAAATTCTCTTAAGTCCCAGCTTCTCATGATGATTTATTCCATCTCCTCTACCATCACCTAAGAACACGAAGTTAAGTCATCCCTCTCCATCTCTCCATGCCATGATCAAGAGTCAACCTGGCTCGAGAAGCGTAGGATGAGGGTGAGATGATATGATACTACCCGGCCGCGAGGATCCACGCAATTGCGTAGATCCACGAAATCGTAGAAAGCGCGAGTGAGATCAAAAGATGGGAAAGATAGAGTGTGCATTTCGTATTGACCGACAGAGCGAGAAGAAACGGCGAAATGGCGATCGGAGGGCGATATGTAACGCGACGCGTGGTATTGACGTCGGGCGCGGAGTAATCCGCCACTGGGGTGTCTCTGACGGCTCTGACGAAGCGCGTCCACTCTGATGGAGCCATTCCGCCCGGACGGAAATGTTTTTTGCTGATGTGGAACCAGACCGCGGTTCTAACTTTCTGGTTTTTGCAGCTTTGGCTGCAATTAAGTATTTGAGTTCTGATCGTATTGTACTATGATCAATATATAGATTGTGCAGTTTTAGGCGCTCTTTCACTTCCCGGTTTCAGATTTGCAATCCGACTGATTTTTGTTCAGTTGCTGTGAAATAAGGGCTGATTTCAAGCGAAATTCGTGGGTTTTCGATAGCGACCCAGCGAATATTGGTTGTATCTCATATCTGAAAGTGGGAGGTGAAAGAGCGGCTAAAACTGCACAATCTACGTATTCATCATGTCACAATACGATCAGAACTCAAATACTTAATTGGAGTGAACAATCTGGGCTTCCAAATGGCCCGGTTCTGAGGTGAAACCCAGTCCAAATGCAACGGTCCGGGGTTTTCATATGTTAAAACCGTTGCAATAGTTCGGTTCTGGTTCCAACCCTAACCCATAACCGTTCTAGTGGGTTGGAACCGTTGCTGACATTATCTGTTACCAAGGGACCACATATGTCCGAGTGCACTAGCTGCAGTTGCTCTGTAGGGTGGGAGGTCGTGGGAATAAAGGGCTTTCAAGCTAACATGTACTTGATGCAACTCTCGTAATCGCACAACACAGTCATTCTAGAAGCATAGGCGATCGTCGGCAAGATCTCTAAAGCCGTTTGACTGTTGTGTGCCAGGCAGCGGTGCCATACCATCCGCTTCTCTGCATCACGCCGAGATGCATGCCAAGTCCTCTTCAGTGGCCGCAGGCAGCTGTCGTTGCTGATATCGGTGTATTTGGACAATTCCAGAGTTAGATCCAGAATGCAATCCTGAACGAATAGCCCATTGAGCGCAGGTGCAGTGGTAATTAACTTGCCATAGCAATTGTAGAGGTTGACACCATAGTGATTCACCGGTTCGACTTTGATGTCCTGATCCCTGATTTGAGATCATGAGATGAGATTGAATGACTCCAGCAAATGCACCACTTCTTGGAGTATGATCGTTTCCGTCTTTCCATCTGTTAGTTGAAAAATCAACCTAACACTTCCATATCCAGATGCAAACGATGTGACCCCATTGTATCCCTTCACCTTCTTTGTATTTGGAGGATATTCGGTGTAGGTGATAAACATTCATCGACAGCCGGAGATGTGAGTCGTGCATCCGCAATTGATAAAACAATCACTGGATGAAGCACTTGAGCTGGCGACCATTCAATAGTTTTTGATCGATGTGGTGAGAGTCGAAGTAGTCTCAGTTGATGCTTTTGCTGCAGTGTTGGCAGCCTTTGGAGGATTGCCGCGTTGCTTGCTCAAGCAGCTCTCGGTGATATGCCCTCACCGTTGGCAATGAAAACACTTCCTCAGATCCTTCTCTTTCCTATCGTCCTTATTATCTGTCGAATCCCTCCTTGGACTTTTGCTGCCTTTACCACCTCTACCGCCATTACCTCCAATGCCACCCTTCTTTGCAAAGAGCAGAGCTTCTGAAGCGAGCCCATTATCTCTCTCAATTGCAGATTTCTTTTCAACAAGTTTGGTGACGATCTCATCGGGGGTGGTAGGCATTGTGGTATTGTTGTCCATCATGAGCTCCAGGAAGACTTTCCACTTGTTGTTCCTTGGGATTCCACAAAGGTGGTAGAAGATGTGCTCTTGCTCACTCATCTTGGTGATTGTCTTTGCAGATTCCATATTGGTAGCATCAATGTCAGTGGTTGATGGCACTGCTCAGAGAGTGTAACCCTCGACCTTCCGATCGATCTGCGATGCATAGTTGTCGACATCTCCGCAGTCCTGTAGATTGATGCTCCAATCATCGTCCGTAATCTCGAAGATGTTGAGCTTCAACTTTGACTTGTAGGCTGATGCAAGCTTCTCCCAAAGTGTCTTTGCATCCTCGACGACTGTGTATTCCGCTTTTATCCTCAGCTCCATGCTCAGCAGGATAGGCAATCTGGCAACACCATGGCAATTCATCGAGTCTTTGAAAGCGGCCTTCTCTGTAGCCGTCACGTTTGCTGCTGGCTATTCTGGTTTGTCGTGGTATGCTTTGATGATACCATACACTTGCTTCTGATCGAGAAGCAGGGCCATCTCAGTTGCCCATTGTGCATGGTTCTTGCCATTAAACTTGGTGATTGTGATCTTCGTCGAGCTCATCTTGCACAATCCCAATCCTGTATTGCAATTGTCAGTTATCATAGTGCCTCAAACTGTATCGGTGACGTCCAGCAGCCACCGTCAGAAACAGAGCAAAATGGGGGGTAATCGCATGGCTCTTGGAGATGCTTCTCCATGACGATAACCTCCACTCAACAAATGAAAGTGGAAGTGTTGATCATCGTTTCCTAATCTAAATGCAAGGGCTCACGACCTGTTGTATGGAGCTGTGTGCACGAGTACTTAGGTGTGTGGGGGCGGATGTGAAGGTGTGTCTGTTGAATTGTGTAACGAGACATATTGCTCTGAGATAGGGTCGATCAATGACTAATGGCGCTAACTACAAATGAGACAAGGTACATCATAGTCCTTGGCATAGTGATATCTGTACTCCCAATCAGCTCAACAATCCATTTATCGACATAGTATGTGACCAAAACATGGTGGTAAACAAATTATCAATTGAATTGGTGATTTCGAATGAAGTGGAGTATAGTTGAGAATATTTAAGGTAGCAGTGACATTTGGCAGAATAAAGTCCTCTTATATCCATTATATTCGTCATGAAGTGTGGTGCTGCACTGTACATTTGTTGCCAGAAAACCTGGCTGTGAAAAAGATATCATAATTACACACATCCTGTCTTTCTTTGTTATATGCTCGAATGCATATACTGGGATCTTGGATAAAAACTCACCTTTGTTTGGTGCATGACTGTAAAGTGCAGAGATGGGATATGACATGATATTTCCAGGAAAGCAACAACAACTATATCCGGTTTGAAGGTTAGCACAATTAGGGATTTTACACTCACAATGTGTGTGTATGACCTGCTACTTTATTCAATATGTGGCCTTGTTAGTTGAGCAGCAACAGTAATTGCTTCATTCTGAGCTCCTTGTGAAAACTTCGTTGTCTCCGTAGGATCCACCTACAGGTCAAGCATCATTATTGAGGAAAACATCCTACCAGCCTATCTGTTCTCGATGATCATTGAGCAGGCATATAGCCAGCTAGAAATCCTACCTATTCATTGTATTAAGGTGATGTTATCCGCTGCTTGTGGCTCGAGCATAGACAGAATCTGCACAATGTCACCATGATGTAGTATACGATAAGGGCGATTGTTGTAGCACCTGATGATCAGTATTAAAACTTGATCGCAGTGATGGCAAAAGAAAGTTTCTCTGCTAACGATTTTCAGTAGATAATGTGCAGTATCATTGTGTGGGAGTTGATTGATACTATCCTAGTTTGTGATAAAAACTGATTGTGAGGTGACTTTGTTTTACGCCTCCTCTATATTTGATGGGGTGTAGTTTTAGCAACGGGTCCGGGTAACCCGCCAGTGGTCCGGATTTTAGCCGGTATTTCGATTCAGTTCAGTTCCAGACCCGGCCAAAAACCTGACCCAGTGTGTCTTGGTGGGTTTGTTACCTGGACCGGACATAGAACCATGGGTTTTTGGCCGGGTTGGAATCGGACCGCAGTTCCAAATATACGGTTCCCACACCTTTCGCTCCAATCAAGTATTTGAGTTCTGATCGTATCGTGATATGGTCAATACGTAAATTTTGCAGTTTTATGGGCTCTTTCTCCTCCCGCGTTCAGAATTGCGATCCAACCAACATTCATAGAATTGCGGTGCAATAACGCCAAGTTTCACGCGAATTTCGCGGATTTTCGATCGCGACTCAGCGAATATTGGTCCGATTGCAAATCTGAAAGCGGGAGGTGAAAGAGCGCATAAAACTGCACAATTTACATATTGATCATGTCATGATACAATCAGAACTCAAATACTTAATTGGAGCCAAACTTGTGGTGTTGAAATGCCGGGTTTTTGGAGGTAAAACTGGCCCAATTGCAACGGTCCAGGTTTTCATATGGTACGACCCGTTGCAACGGTTCGGTTGCGGGTCGGAATCGTACCCGGATCCGACCCAGGAATTTGGAACCGTTGCTAACACTAATGGGGTGTGATGTGGCCTTGAAAGTCATATGCCAACTTGAGTTAGCTTGCTTTCAAACAATATCCCGGAGGCTCAAATCCAGCAACAAATCATACCCCCTAAAGCATCATCGCAATTCGTCAGAACAGTGAGTGTTTCTCAAATATGGTCAACACTCACCAGAAACATGTTAAATGCTATATCTACAAAAAGAAATTATTCAACGAGAACTGACTGGAAGTTTACATTCAACAATATTGCCCAATATCAATGAATGAAGGGCTATTACACAACAGGATTCCACTATCTGCTGGCGGTAATCACTCTGAGCCATCATGAATTGAAAATACTAGGTGCATGTAACGGCGACACATGACCCGAGGCTGGGTAAGCGTCATTGTATATAGATCGCCCGCTACGACACTTGGATCAGTATCGAATATCTTACTACTATACTCTCCATCTATACTCACTCGCTCTCGTGTGCAACCATATACCATATCATACGTCTGCGGACAAGCATAGGCATACGTGCCTTTACATTATATTCGATTTTCAGTTATTGGATACGTTTCGCTCACGAGGATATATGAGTTTTACCCCAATTGTCAAAAAACGACACACTCGACAGGAAACGAACAGATCGCGTCAATTATACTGTCAATCTTCTACTATGCCTCCTAAGAAAGCTGCCAGAGGTCAATTGCGCTTGGCTAGTATACATTCAAGCACAGAAAACCTACGATCGTCTCTTGGCCGAGTACCCTCTATTCCCACCCGAAGAGCCTCTGTACTTCCGGAGGATGAGATTGATGACGAGGATGATGACGACGACAAAGAAAATATTGCTGATATGGAAGATGCCCTGAGCGATGCCCTAGGTGACAACCTGAGCGACGTCCTGGGCGAGAACCCCAGCGAGCTCGAACCTACAACGCAATCCGAGATCACGCCAATGCGAAAGATGATGGAGGAACAGCGAGAAATGCTCATCAATGCCATTCAACGGAATACTCAACTATGTGTGCAGAATGCCGAGCTGATGGAAGCAAACCAGGAATACCGCAGAGAGTCTATTCGACCGGAAGCAACGAAAATGAAAATCTTTGATACGACCCATCCAGAATGGTACTGCGGCGGAGCAAAAGAGCTTGATAACTTCCTTGACACCTTACGATCTAACTTCCAATGCCACGTGCGCTTTTTCCCACACGGAGATCCCGACAAAGTGAAATATGCAGCCAGCCTTCTCAGTACATGGAACAATCACCCGGACCCGGCACAGAGACAGACTCAGATGACCGATCCGGTGAAGTGGCTTTGAGACCTACGGAGAGACTCAGATCCCTGTTTGGAAGACTTCGAGGCCTTCTCGGAAGAAATGCAAAAGATGTATGGCGACAAGGACCGAAAGCTCAACGCGGCAATGAAGTGTATGACCGACTTTCTCCAAGGAGCGAATGAACTGGTGAGAGTCTACGCCAATCAAATCAAAGCAAATTGGAGAGCAGTGGGATGGATCCTGCAGGACAACAAGAACCTTTACAAAATCGCTTGGAGGGGACTACGACCAGGACTTAAGTCCAAGATCAAGCCGTTGACCCCAAAGAACTGAAGATTTGACAGTATGGAAGAGCTTTTCGACGGTGCCGCCGATTCAGAAGTCAAGCCGGATGGCAAAAAGCCCCAACTACAGCAGCCACAACAACAACAAAAGCAGTCAGGAGAATCATCTCAACAAGGCGGCAAGAAACACAACTTCTGACCATCCATGTCCGAGCCGGCCGAAGCAGTGAAGCCCAACAAGTCAAAGTTGGACAAGGATGAGAAACGCACTCCAGCGCCTTGGATCTAGCCAGAGCACTATGAAACTCGGAAGTCGGCAGGAAAATTCATATGCGGCGGATCACCCAAACATAAAACATTCAGGTGCACGAAATATACACGCGCCAACTTCCCCAAAAACCTTGCTACTTCAGCAGATGGGAAACAAATCAAACGCCAGCGCTCCTTCGATAATCAACTACCAAAAAACTAGCCTATCTCTCTCGGTATCTAGCTTCCGCAGGAGAGGATAGACGAACGGGAGCTTGGATTGCAGTCATTGGGTACGAGGGCATTGATGGCAATGTTAGAGGAAATTCGACTGCATCGGATTTCACTAAGGCCGAGGGTGTAATGGGCGGGGTCCGGCGTAGGTGATATTGGTGACAATAATGTGATAGCTGAAAACAGAACAAGAGACTCGATATTGGTTTCGAGGGGATCAGGACAAGGCAAAAGTCAGACCTGTTTCAAAGTCGTAGCTTGCTTTGCTATACAAGAGAACGAGTAAAGAGAGAAGAAAAGGACATCCTCCAACGCCAACAACACTCTCTTTATATACAGTTTCGTCGGCCACCGTCGAACAATTCCTCATGCTTCGATGTACCATCCGAATCCCATCCCATGATCTTACACACCATCATCATAACTCCTTATCAGTACAACCACGCCACATCGTCCGACGTCGCAACACCTCAACCCACCTTCTTATCATAACAAATTATCCTGCCACCACCTCGTCTCTTTCCCTGCGTCTCCCAACGTCTCTGCCTTTCCGTAACACAACTCCTCCCACCCCATCGCGGGCATCTCCTCATAATTCTGAATTACCTGCATATACTTCCGAAGCCGTGACAGAGGGTTGTCTTAGAGAGCCCGAAAGCTCTCATGTCAAGTCAATATTTGTGTGGAACGGCAAGACCAGATTCATCGCACATTGTCCACGAAGTCCAGATACGAGATCAACACGGAGAATTGCAGCGCATACGAGCACTCATCAATTGTGGCGCTACAAGCATCTTTATATCTCCACAACTTCTCAATAGACTTGGACTACCCCAGGAAGCAGCGCACATCACAACTCACGGACTTGACGGTCAGGTGATCGTGCATGCGATGGAGAGCCACAAAATGGAGATGACAGTCCAATAAATAGATCATTTAGCCCCGGTCCACGGACCAGAGGTGCTAGTCGTCCCAATGAGGGCATACAATCTAGTACAGGGATTACCATGGTTCAAAACCCGCAAGCCGGAGATCGACTGGGCTACCTGTCGATTAACTTCATTAAGAACCCCAAGTGGCCAAGGGCAGGCATGCAGATCAGGTATGATAGTGCAGTGGTACGAAGATCAGGATGATGAAAGTACTAACATACGGCTGCCAGACATTGGTGGGAGTACGCTGATGATCAACTCGACGTCGGAGATCCCTGTGGATCCAGATGGAAAACCAAAGGAGAACAGTGAGGACAGTCCTACTCCAGATATTGAAATACTTGGAGCAACCGCATTCGACGATCTCTTAGCTAGCGATGAGACCATCGACACATTCGCCCTACAAATTGGGGAATGCAGTGGACTGCTGGGAGCGACTATGGAGGTCACCACTTTGGAAAATCCAGGTGAGATTGAGACTATCAACCCAAAGCACTGGACGAGCGCGCAGGGAGCAGCGGCGGTAGTTGCGGCAGAACAGCGTCCTCGGATCCTTGAATGACTGCCACCGGCTCGCTGAGTCACCATGGGAGTTGTGGATTAGCGGAGTTTGGCTCGTTTCTGGGCAAACCGCCTGACCTGCAATTCCCGGGCATTGCATCCCATCATCCCAAATCCCAAGTTGGAGATAGAAGGCTAATACGCAGATGCCTGAACAGGTACTGTACCTACTGATGATGGAGGTTGTATCCCCGTGAGATACAAGTACTATGTGGATGTATTCAGTCAAGATAGGGCAGAGACTCTTGCACCACACTGGCCAATTGACCACACGATCAACCTGGAACCAGGCTTCAATATACCATATGGCCGAATCTATAACCTTTCGGAAGTCGAGTTGAAAACTCTCAAGGCCTACATCGAAACAAACCTAGCCAATGGATTCATCCAGCGATCATCATCGCCTGCGGCAGCACCAATCTTGTTTGTGAAGAAGAAGGACAGCGGCCTACGACTGTGTGTGGACTACCGAGCTCTCAATGGAGCCACGGTGAAGAACCGATATCCTCTCCCACTGATGTCAGAGATGCTTGACAGGTTTCATGGAGCTCGGATCTTCACGAAACAGAACTTTCAGAATGCCTATCACCTCATCCGAATTAAGGAAGGCGATGAGTACAAAACCGCGTTTCGCACCCGGTACGGTCAGTTCGAATACTAAGTCATGCCGTTCGGGTTGACAAACGCACTAGCTACATTCCAAGGTTAAATCGACGACTGTTTATGGCCTTTAATAGACGACTTTGCTGTCCTACCTCGACGACATACTGATATACTCGATCCATGAGGAGGAGCATGAAGAACAGGTACAAAAAGTGCTCGACCGGCTACGAGAATTTGGCCTCTACGCCAAAGCCGAGAAGTGCCACTTCGGAGTCACAGAAGTCAGCTTCGTCGGGTTCGTCCTTAGCCCCGATGGGATCGGCATGGAATCAGGCAGTATATCAACGATCGAGGACTGGCCAACCCCGGAGTCCGTCTGGGACGTACAGGTGCTCCTTGGATTCACACACTTCTACCGGCGGTTTATCAGGAAATATGGAAAGGTAACAACACCAATATCAGACCTGCTAAAGAAAGCAGAGACATCCAGGATGCCTAAACAGCTCAAATGGGAATGGACTCGAAATGCCGAACTTGCGTTTCGGATGTTGAAAATGGCCTTCACTGATGCACCAATTCCCAACCATTTTGACCCAGCAAAGCCGATTATTCTGCAGACCAATGCAAGCGGCTTCGCCATAGCCGGCATTCTCAACCAGTATGACGGTTTCGGGATTCTCAGACCGGTCAACTTCTACTCTCGCAAATGCACAGGTAACGAAAAGAACTACGACACATACGATCGGGAGCTCTTGGTCATCTTGGAGACCATGAAGCAATGGCGCCACTACCTCGATGGAGCGAATCATATGGTCCTCATACAATGCGACCATAAGAACCTCAGATATTTCCAAACGTCAAAAGTCCTATCCCGGCGGCAGGCTAGATGGGCGGAGATCCTCTCTTCGTACGACTTCGTTATCGAACACCTGGATTGCATGAAGAACCCAGCAGATGAACCATCCAGAAGTCCCAACTATGAGATCGGCTATGAGAATATGACGGCAACGCTCCTGGCCACCTTAGCAGCGACCACCATCACCGAATCACATGATGACCTTCTACCGGAAATCAAGGCAGCCCAGGAGACCGACTTTTTAGCCACAGAAATACGGCAAATCTTGTTCAATGGTTCAACTGCAGATAACAGTCAATGGAGATGAATTGATATAGCTCTGACCTATGAGAGGAGGATATACGTGCCTGCGGCACTCCGCAGTAGAGTGACCAGCCTTTTCCACAACAACCCTGAATCCGGTCAATTTGGAGCCCTGATGACTGCGGAGCTCGTATCACGAGATTTCTATTGGCCTGCGATGAAGTCAGAGATACGGAAGTACGTTGCCGGCTGCGAGTTATGCCACCGAATCAAAGCACTGCATCATGCAAGCTATGGACTCAACATGCCTCTGTTGCCGCCTTCTCGTCCCTGGGAGGGACTTACCATGGATTTTGTTACCAACTTGCCAGAGTCAACGGCATCGGGATACACCGGGATCTTTGTAATTGTCGACCGTTTGACTAAAATGACAATCTACCTCCCCTGCAGAAAGGACATTAACTCCCCAGAGCTAGCACGAATGTTCATCGAAAACGTGATCTGCAAATCAGGCGTACGGGACAATATCACCACCGATCGTGGCAAAGAGTTTACCAGTGGATCTTGGGACAGAGTTTGCTCCCGCCTCAGTATCAATCACCGCCTCTCGACCACCTTCCACTCGCAGACTGACAGTCAAACCGAGTGGCAGAACCATACGATGGAGCAGTACCTCCGAGCCTTTTGCAACTACGAGCAGGACAACTGGGTCGAATTGTTACCGCTGGCGGAGTTTGCCTTCAACAACTGCATTAACCATTTCATGCTGATGACACCCGTCCGGGCGAACTACAATTACCATCCCACGATGCAGTTTAAGCCTCCCAAGGACCCCAGTTTCAGATCACAGGTGCAGGCAGACTTGTGGATGGCAGGCCTGGAAGAGACTCACCGAATTCTTTCGGAAAACATAATTGAGGCTCAGGAGCGACAAACAAAGTACACCGGCGGGAAAGAGATGACTTTTGTGGTTGGAGACAAAGTATGGCTATCAACCAGGAACTTGAAAACATCCAGGCCATCAAAGAAGCTCGATTACAAGCGCACAGGACCGTATACAGTAAGTAAGATCATCAATAAGAATGTTTACAAACTAGACTTACCGAGTACAATGCGGAACCACAACGTTTTCCATGTGTCGCTTCTCGATCGTTACACACCACCAGTCGGAGGTCAGGCATCCTAAGAACCACACCCAATGATTGTCGAGGAAACAGAGAAATGGGAAGTCGACCGCATACTCGACTCTAGGCGGCGCTATCGGAAGCTGCATTATCTCGTCCAATGGGCCGGTTACAACCACCTACGCACCAGCTGGGAGCCGGCGGAACACCTTAAAAACGCCAGAGATCAGGTTGATGAGTTTCACCCAGAGCGTCCGGATCGGCCACGGGAGTAGGGATATAGATTCAGGGGCGGAGGTACAGAGGACACGGAAGCAGTTTGGACGTTTCATTGTATTTTGTTTTTTCACTTCCTTCTCTTCTCTTTCAATTGGATTTCGGCCTGGTATAAATGGCGTCGGCATGGGTTTTACCACCTACCAATGGGGGTGGAGTTTCCCAGTGCGCCGAATCCGCCGAAAGGTTGCCATTGAGCGTACTGATCGGTTGTGGGACTTATGGCCTAGTACGATTGCGTACGTAGGATGATCGTTTCATTCTTTGTTTCCCTTTCCTTCGTTTCTCTTATATACTGGCTCTGGCAGTCCAGGAGGTCTGCGCCTAGAGAGGGGGATAATGTAACGGCGAAACGTGACCCGAGGCCGGGTAAGCGTCATTATATATAGATCGCCTGCTAGGACACTTAGATCAGTATCGAATATCTTACTACTATACTCTCCATCTATACTCACTCGCTCTCATGTACAGCCCTATACCATATCATATGTCTGCAGACAAGCGTAGACATACGTGCCTTTACAGTGCACTGGAATGGCCATCGACAAGCTGTGATTTAATGATCTACTCATTAACAGCGTCCCGGGTGCACCACCCGTTGAGGATACTCCCAACAAAGAACTTATAGACCCTCAGCAGCCTGATCTCAGCTGTACCCCTGATCCAACCAGGACAAAGGCTCATAGGCAGGTGGTTGTAGTGGAAAATATGGGGGGGAAAGTATATTGCAAAGCAACTGGATTGTACAACAACCATCGCAAGTACTCAGAATAATGGAACCCATGTCATCCAGTTCGGCCTGTACAGGACTTTGAGCAGGCTCAGTCATTTAGGCAGCTAACGAAAGCCTGGCTAGATCAACATCTCAGGTGTGGCCTGGACAATTTTAATGTTGAATCATTCCAATTGGCAGGTGCCCTACAGCAGCTCATCTTGGAACGAGATTTCCGGCTCGGCGACGATAGTTGAATTGAAGGTGAGTCGCATACCATTGGAATATTATACAACAGAGATAATTTCGAATGTATCCAATTTCTTTTCGCACATTTCCCATTTAAGGCGCACCTTGATTTTGACCTGGTGAGTCTCACTGACTCGGAGGGTTGTCGAATCTACAGCGAGATGAACACGGACGAGTAGTGGTGGGATACACAGGATCAACTTCTGACAGGAGTGACGAATGTGCCAGTCCAATGTGCATCCGATAAGACCCGTGTTACTGGGGTGTATACCCTAAGTAACTAAACTAAGTATCCGCTAATGCTAAGGTAAGTACTAGGTCCACAGCCGTAGATCCTATTCCGCACCGAGGTTCTGTATAACCGTATCTCGTATTTCTTGCAACCTCTGTCGTTGTAAGGCTTCCGCTGTATTCTTAGAATCCTGAAGTCGTTTAATATTCCGTGCCTTCTTAAGTTGCTTCTTCATTTGTGGCAAGAGATTCACTCAGCCAGGTTGCCAAGTGTTTTGAGCTCGTTCTGAATTCTCTATGAACTGTTAGGCTCAATCCAGAATCTGATCTGCTCGTTTATCGTTTGTAAAGTTGCTGGATATGACTGTATGTATTCATGAATCCTCCTGAATATCTCGAGGCATTACCGATACTGTTCTCTTGTGATAATTTGTATCGATATCGTAGATCGTATCCTTAGCCTGTGGTACAGCCTCTCATAATATGATCTCCGATCTTTCCTTAAGATTATCAATATGAATTGCCAGTCCTTGTTGTAATCCGATAAGTGAAGATATCAACCAAACGCTCTGGGCCCGGAAGATGTAGTGATTATTTCTGGTGAATGATGAAACCTTTTTGAGTGCGTAAACAATAACGTCATTGTCGTTGTCAAAGGTAATCGTCATTCGAGGTATGCTATTGTCAAGGTGCGGGGCTGCCACTACACAAAGCTAATAGATTCTTAGGTATAATAATAGGTATCATAAAAATGCAATAATAAATAAGGATATTTCTCCGCTGGTAGGTCTTTGTTGTTTTCCTGCCTTTCGAGCTTGTCTTTCCATTGCCGGAACAATGTGATCTCTTTACAGTCTCTTGGAACCCGCTCCAGACTACGATTTAATCCCTCAATGATAGCTACCACCATAGTGCGGCCACGCCTCCCTTAGGTTATTGTGTTCATGTGATGTGGTTTCAAAGCGATATGCTCCTGATCAGAATCAGGCTATTCATCCCATGATATCATATCGGCTCATAAATCAGACCATAACTTCAACTTAGACTAATCGCAATTGTTTTCTTGTAATCCTTAGTTGGAACGCCCACCTTAAGGTGACATGTCACTTAGGTTATTAACTCATCCCGAAATTAATAACTCATAGTCCTAAGTTGGTTCTTTATCTGCTGCTATGCCAAAGTAGACCTTATATGGGTGTGATCACAATCAGTGATCATTATTGCGAAACCACCTCAATCAAATCAATGAATGATGTCTGCTTTTGACTGACGCCAACGCCATAGTCCCTTAGTCATATGTGCTTAGGTGTTAATCATAACCCGGACACACCCCTCAAAAAGGAGAGCCCTTTACTTGCACGACTGCCGTGCAATCTTTTTGCAACTGCATAGTATCCATGAATGAATCTGGTTGAAAACAACTTGCTCGGCAGAATCTAGTCCTTTCGATCTGGCAAGTTGCTGCATCATCAAATCAGCTGCCGCAGCACTATGCTTTCAATAAATCCGCTAAGCCTAAGCTTACCAAATCAAGATGTGACTAGTATGCCCCCGCTGAACGGCATACTGCATGGCAACAAAGTACCATTACACTGATAGGAGAGAACCGCTAACAAAGATCAAGGGAACCAGTGTATCCCCCAGTCTGAGCGTTGCCTTGACCTCAATTAGCACGTTATAATCCTCGAGTATCTCTGCTTACCTGTGTCCCCCACCACCACTCTGCAGTGTGCATTTCAGTATAGAGGCGTCTCGGTGGCGCATCGCCGTTAAAGAAACGCTGAGGGGCATAAATGAGATGCTCGGCGTAGGCTGGCTGCCACATCAACCATCTCATTCTTTTGATGATATCTCAACTCCAGTATTTGATAGGCGGTTGGTGATTGTCATTCCATCTCATATCCTCAAGAGAGTGTAGTTCCCACTCCCTGAGAACCTGATCATCTCGCATGCTAGCCACAAGCATCTTCATGCCATCCCCATTGTTGAAGCTTCGGAAACGCAGAGCGGTGTTTTCTCCCTTCAGCATGTGGTCATAGTACATCTTCATACCCTTCTTCTTGATCCCACGCTGGATATATTTGTACTCTTCACGCGTCGCAAACGGGTAGTAGGGATCGTTCTGTAGGTTTGTCTGAAGGCAACCCTGAGGGTTGCGTTCCCATGGCTCAGCAATGTGATCGCTCAGCGGAGCACCGGCGCCGGGGTATGTTTCCATCCATGGCAGAGGAGGTGGCAGTGGTTAACACTCCGAGTCTGCAATGATTTCAGTGTGTTCGAGGTAGGGAAACGAATCCAAGTCTTCGACTGAATCTTTGTTAGCATTAAATTTGTGACGCTGAGTGGGTTCAACACGTCGGGGTGCACTACGAATAGGCAGGTTCCTCTGGCGTGCAACTTGAAGGTGTCCAGGATGGTGTAATTCGAAAGGTTTCAGTCGCCAGCTGTCTGAGGTAAACTTCATTCAGCCTCAAAATTTGGGGCAACGGAAAGGGGTCTTCTCTGGCATTGTCGACGACATGTGCGGAGTGGAGTATTCAGTGTAGAAATGGTTGAAAGTTGGTGCTGGGCCTGAGCAGCCTGGTGTGTAAGATCACGATACATTCAGCTAGCTTGAGAGATTTGTTGAGCCTCGACACCATCACACGGAGGTTCCTTATACGCCAGGAGTTGCAAAAATGCTGCATGTGCAATGTCCCATAATACTAGGAATGAAATAAACCCTGAGCAATCCAAACACCTCGCAACGCGTGTAATAATCAACCGCTGACATAAATAGATTAGAACAAAGGAAACGAACAAGACAAGAACCGGACCCTAACCCGAACGCAACAACCATCTCCTCCTCTGGAATGCTAGCACTGGTTCACCCCTCGCCTACAGAGCCATCCGGACGTGCCTCAGGGGGAGGGACATCGGGAAGAGGGACTTCAGGGAGAGGGACAACGGGGAGAGTGACATCAGGCAGATGGTTGCCACATGCCAATTTGCCGAGCAGCTACTGACCTACATCCACATCCGAGGTGTTTCGGGCTGCCTCAGCTTCTCTCAGACTTGCCACCGCTGGGCGAGTTTTTTGCAGCGTCACAAGCACCAAATCCTCCAGCCCACTGAGGCGATGGGTCTCCGGCGTTTGTGGTCGTGGGCGAGTCTCCGGGGTGTATTAGCCATGGGGCAGACGCCGTAGGTTGTGGCCATGGGGTATGATCGCTCATCTTCTGGCCTTGCTCAGGTAGCACGAGTGGCTGATTATCTACCATGGTATCTACATCGTCAGCCGATGTATTTACCATCTCTCCCTGGCTAATTGTCTGAGGTTCTTTGCCATCATCCTCAACCTCATCCTCATCATCCTTGTCAATCATCTCATCCCAATTCACTTGTCTAATGGCCAGGAAGTTGTCTGGCTTGTATTGCCGGCAGCTTGGTGGCTCAATCTTTGCCCTGAGATCATCGCTACCGTACCAAGAGAAACACTCGCCAGTGCGTTTAACCTTTCCCAAGCTGGTTGTCTGCGGATTGGAGCGATCAACTCGATCCCCAAAGGCACTTGGGTTGTCCTACCTCCAATTGTTCATTTGATTGCGGGTTTTGTCAAACATTTGCCCCGTATATGAGCGGAAGGCTGCCCACCACTCCCGAAAAGGTGAACTCCTGCTCCTGCAGTACAGCCACATCAGCTGCAATTGTGAAAAGTGGCGAGTCGTGACTGGATCAAGAAATATTATATGATGAAATAGATCCCAGGCCCTCTCATCCTTGACACCACAAACATTGTATATCCATATGAGTCCATGGATGTGTTCTGGGATGAATCCGTTTAAACGGTCCCGGTCCAATGACAGGCGTCGATTTATAACCAATGTCGGGATTGTTGCCCTAGCAGTTGACTTGACCTTTCCTGTGCGGCTTCCAGTTGGTGCCATTGCTGTGAGTTGAAAATTAATCCACGTCCGAGGCATTAGCATGGTGATACAGTTGAACGTAGTGCAAGGAAGCCCAGAGCGAACATACAAAGTTTTGTAGGTTATCGGGTGTGTTTTGGAGCGAGAGGCATTGTTTTGTGCAAGTCACGTGATGTCGATGTAGTTCGGAATGCTGGTGGTGTGATTAATTGCTGGCGGTGTGTTTAATATGGGAGGAAAAGAGAATGGAGGTGTAGGCAGGAAGAAGGGATATATATACTCAAGTTCCTGCAATTTGATTTATATCCTGCATATTGTTGGTTAATGAACACAAAACAGCCCAGCCTTCATCTTTCACAGCCACCAGGCACCTCATGAATGAGGAGCCTCGAGACAAGATTTAGTACTCGCAGTGAGCACAGTTTGCAACACTGGGCGTTGCATTGGCATCACATACCACTTTTACCACTCAGACCTCATGCATTTCGGAGCAAACTGAGTAGTTCTCAAGTTGTCCCAACTGTGCAACCATCCAACACGGCTACCAACGCATAGCAGTGGAAAAATCACACAGAACTGATATCATTGAATGAAAATAGGTCATTGTTCGCTTTCCGATGCTTGAAGCTCTGCCAAAGAGAGATTTCCACCGGGAGGCTGAAGATATACACCATCGATGGTTCGAAGTATTGTGTCAAGAACGAGTGCAATATGATGATTATTGCACCAACATGGCATAAACACCCTTCAAGCAGTGCAAATATACCTTCAGATGTTGCTGTAACAGTGAATATCAATACTGAGTTCAATCTGAGTTTAATCTGATGGCAGTTGACCCCATAATTGAATGCTTTTCAAGGGATCTCATCCCTGAGTATTGTAAGGGTTTAGAGTCTAGCGCGGTCTACACTGCGCCTCCCTTTTTTGTTGAATCCCTCCATGGTGACACAAATAGAAGTCTACCTCGCCTGCCGTTGCATATGCATGCAGAGGAAATTATTTCTACCTTCTTAACGTCGAACATCTATATCGGACTACGCCTTCCCAAAGCCCTGACCCTGACATAACTCCGGTCGTACGAGATGTTCGAAGTCATGCCAATCGTCAGAATCAACAAAAGCGTGGGCCTTCGGGGAATTCTCAACTTCCGCCTGATAAGAGACATGTTTCCGTACTGGCTGGCGAGAGGGATTCTTCTCAAGTAGGGAGTTCTGTACCCTCTAGAATCCAAGGTCAGAACTCCACCCCCTCATCATGGCTGAATAATTCTCACGTTGCAGATATCACTCAATGCGTGACTTCCACCCCGTTCACTACACTGCGATGGTCAATAAATACTCCAACCGCCTCACCTGGTACAAGGAGTTGTAGCATACCAGCACCCAGAGGAAACTTACAGATTGACTCAATGCATCGCATTATATCCAGCCCCATATCTGGCATTGCTAGCACTCCCACTCCTCTCAGCAGTCTTGAAAACCTGCCTACCCCCATCTCTAATGCTGAAGCCCGCACGATCATTACAAATACACTGTGAACGCCAGTTACAGAACAGAATCAGAGACAGAGGCAGTGGCAATTGCAACTGCAGGCGGTGTCTACACCTCGATCAATGGTCTCCGGCAGTTACAGCATCCATCGATTTGGTCACTCAGACATGACACGTCTTGAATTTGCAACGGGCAGGCTCCTGGATCTCTACATGTGGAACAGACAGCCGTTAATGAGTGCAAGCGACTTGGAGATGGTAAGTTATGCAACGCGATGCTTTGCGAAAGCATTAGCTGAAGCCCCACACTGGCAGATAATAGAGACGTACTGGAACACCACTATGCATCGAAACAACATTTGGTCCATAGCATTCGAGGCACGCACAAAGGAGATCTTGAAGGAGGTATGCTGAAGCAACAGCGCACGTTGGATATTACACACTCAAACCAGTACCAGGTTTGCACACAAGTCGATAAGGTTAAATCCCATTTTATTCAATCAGCAAGAGACAACATTGCAGAGCTTTATGATCTCCACCGCTTTGAATCTGCCACAGAGCATTAGGAATTCATTGATTCCCTTCTGGCAGACAATAAGTATCTTTTTCCTGTAGCAGAGCGTGTGGAAGGTGGTGTACACAGTCCAAATCCGACACAGAGAGAGTCGAAAGCTGATAACAAATGGCTAGCATCCACTCTACTTCCTGGCGGAAGCTATCCCGTGGTTTATCTACATCAAATTGTAACATCGGGCGAATAACCGCGGTATGTATGCTGATGGATTTTATAATTCCATGATTGACGACAAGGACAGTCATATACCCTCGCCACTGTTCATGTTTACATGTACTGCGTTGTGCCATGCTCTTCTGGAGTGGCAAAAGAACAAAGGTGGTCATCTGAAAGCTTCCAAGTCAAAGCTGAAAGCAGACAGACTCGATCGCTCGAACTACTTCAACTACAAGAATGACGGTGGTAAGATCGCATCCTGTTGCGCTGCAATGGGTCACAAGTTGTTAACCTCGCCTGGCGTTGCAGACACGTATACATTCTTGATGAATACCTGGAACACACTACTGGAGAGCTACCAACAGAGGGTGTATAAAAACACTCTTACTACAGTCAAACGTCAGATCCAACAGGCGGATAACCCAACGCCTGCTGTGGTAATCAGCATGGAAGCAGTGTTTGTTGATAATGCTGTGCTTCTTGACTTTTTGACCTCCGAAGTGGCACTTGAGGAACCTGAGATCGGAAGCACTGACCAAAATATCCAGATAGGCAACAATTGCACGGAGGACGAACTGCATTTCGGGATGCCAGGGGACAGTGGGGATTACAAAGATGAATGTGACGAAATCGACGAGCACGATACCATCCCCACCGCCAGCCGGAGATGATGGGCTGCGATTGAACTCGAGAGGTTTGTCCTGGGAATCAGTGATGTCAACGGGTATGAGGGCGAGGATGGCGACGATGCGGATGAGGAGGAAGAAGCATCCCAAGCTGATGATAGATCAACGCAGAATGTGGAGGCCTCAGGGCATAGTAGAACCAGTAATGTCGACGGGTATAAGGGCGAGGATGGCGAAGATTAGGATGAGGAGGAAGAAGTATCAGAAAGCTGACGATGGATCAATGCCAAATGTGGAGGACTGAGGCAAAGTACTAGAGAGTGTGAAAATTGGACAGTATATTTCGGACCTGTAAAATACGATAATTGCGAAGCAAATGCAACGGCAAGCGATGTATCCAAACCGAAGACTGTATTGTAATAAGTGTCAATATCGAAAAGCGAAACATATATAGGGAGAGTTTGGTATCCGATATATAGCAATAGCGAAGAGGTAAAATGTGGCACTTGGCCGGAAAAAGGCATAAACATCGCCAGGTGTTGTATAAACGGCTGCAGCATAACTGCAGCCCCTGCAAAGAGTGTAACACATGTGTTGTTCTGTTGATGCGTATCTGGACGCAAAGTAAACAAGATATGTATGCAATGCAACCCATCACCCATCAGCAAAAAACATTTCCATCTGGGCAGGCTGGCTGCGTCAGAGTTGACGCGCTCCGTCAGAGCCGTCAGAGACACCCCGGTGGCGGATTACTCCGCCGCAGGCGTCAATACGATGCGTCGAGTTGCATATCGCCCTCCGATCGCCGTTTGGCCGTTGCAGCTCCCTCTGTCAGTCTCCTATTTTAAACAAACACTCTGGCGTTGTGGCCAACTGTGACCATACGTCGGAATGAGTTCATTGTGCACACACTTGCATCGGGATTGCAATGCATAAGGATCTATGCAATTGCGCGGATCCATGAAATCTCCCAAAGAGCGAGTGAGACCAAAAGTTGGGAAAGTTAGAGTGTGTATTTTCATTGTATGACAAGATGAGATAAAAATGAGATGCTGTCTATCTATCTACCCTGGGATCTGCCGAATATATACTCCGCGTCGCTCATTCCACCTCCGTTACTTCTGTATCTCCGTACACCCACCGTCGCTCCTGAACGATATACTTCAAAGCCGTGGTCGAGCTAGTTTGGAGATGCACTTGGAGGCCGAGATCGAGTGAACTGAGAGATGAACTTGGAGGCCGTGATCGATCGAGTTTGGAGATGCACTGGGAAGCCGAGGTCGAGGGAACTGAGAGATGCACTTGGAGGCCATGATCGATCGAGTTTGGAGATGCACCAAGAGGCCGTGGTCGAGTGAACTCAGAGTTGCACTTTGAGGCCGTGATCGAGTGAGTTTGGAGATGCAGATGGTGGCCGAGATCGAGTGAACTGAGAGCTGCACTTGGAGGCCGAGATCGAGCGAGTTTGGAGATGCACTTGGAGGCCCAGATCAAGTGAACTCAGAGATGCACTCTGAGGCTGTACTGGCAGGGAGTGGGAGACTGTCGATCTTGGGATGATGCTGTACTTGGTGTATGCTGTACTCAGTGTTAACTCATGATTATGGCATGGAGAGATAGAGAGGGATGACTTCACTTCGTGTTCTTAGGTGATGGTAGAGCTGAGCACAAGAAAGAGAGAGATCAGAGGAGATGGGGGAAATCATCATAAGAAACTGGGCCTTGAGAGAATTTTGTGTGCCAGTCAATTGACCATCCACGATACGGCAGGTTCGAGTCCCGATCCGGCGGGTAATATCACCAATACGGGGTCTTGTAAACCCAATCAGGCAAGTCGTACTCCTGATTTCTCATAGCCCCTCGTATTCTCCATATCGTTCTCATCTTCATCCCCCATCTCGCTCTTTATTGTTCACAACTCTACCATCATCGCAAGAACACAAAGTTAAGTCATCCCTCTCTATCTCTCCATGTCATAATCATGAGTTAACACCAAGTACAGCATACACCTAAGATTGTCTGTCGTCCCTTCATTCTCACGATTTCGAGTTGACCCCTGACTGTAGCTTCAGCTTCTGGCGTACCTCCCTACCGATCCACTGCCACCAGCCAGTTCTCCATAAGAGCTTCAAAGGTGAAGTCACCTTTTCACATTCCCACGGTTTCGAGTTAACTAACCGATGAATAGAGTCTCAGCACCTGGCGCGCCTCCCACCGACCGCCTCCAGATCGACACCCTCCAAGTACTCCTCCAATCTCGCTCGATCATAGCCTGCTACAAGTGCATCTCCAAACTCACTCGATCACGGCCTCCAAGTGCATCTGCAAACTCGATTGATCACGGCATCCAAGTGCAGCTCTCAGTTCACTCGATCTCGGCCTCCAAGTGCATCTCCAAACTCGCACCATCACGGCCTCCAAGTGCAGCTCTCAGTTCACTCGATCTCGGCCTCCAAGTGCATCTCCATACTCGCTCGATCACGGCCTCCAAGTGCAGCTCTCCGTTCAGTTGATCTCAGCCTCCATGTGCATCTCCAAACTCGCTCGATCACGGCCTCCCAGTGTATCTCTGAGTTCACTCAATCTCAGTCTCCAATTGCATCTCCAAACTCGCTCGATCATGGCTTCAAAGTGCATCTCTCAGTCCACTCAACCTCGGCCTCCAAGTGCATCTCCAAACTCACTCGGTCACGGCCTCCCAGTGCATCTCTGAGTTCACTCAATCTCGTTCTCCAATTGCATCTCCAAACTCCCTCGATCATGGCCTCGGAGTGTATCTCTGAGTTGTAGATTGGTAGCTATATAGATAGATAGTTACATAGATGAGAATACAACCTGAATACATGAGTTTTAAAAATCGTTGCACGATTAGTAGTAGCTATGAGTTCCAGGCGCACCAGCAGCGTTCCCAAAGAAGATGTTGTTTTTCCCTGAATGCTCTACTGTGATTCGAGGTGCTCCCAGACGCCCACAGGTTTGTCGCAGGCGCTCCCACGTACTCTACTATGCAACACGACCCGTCGCCTGGCCGACAGGCAGTGTATAATTCTCCGTCAGAGGGTACGAGGTTCCGTCAGAGCCATCAGAGCTGTCCGGAACACCCGGGTGTTTCAGACTGAAACTAGGGTTGTTGCTGATGCCCGGGCGATGGGAAGTGTGTATTTTTCCGTCAGAGGGTACGAGGTTCCATCAGAGCCGTCAGAGCCGACCGGAACACCCGGGTGTTTCTGACGGCAACTAGGGTTGTTGCTGATCGATTCAATTCTGATATTCTCCAGTCCATGCCTCCAATGCTGGTCGATCCACATTTCCATGTGCTGGCTAAATGATTGAGCCGATTGAAAGTCGTGTGCTGAGTGAAATGGATGCCATGGATTCCATTGTTCTGAGTACTTGCAATGCTTGTTGTACAATCCAGTTGCTTTGCCATATGCTTTCCCCCCCACATTATTCACTCCAACTATCTGCCTCTAAACCATCATCTATGTTGGATCAGGTGTACATGTCAGGTCTGGCTTTTGGGAGTCTATTGTTTCTTCGTCAGGGGCATTTTCAAGTGGTGGCTCACCAGGTACATTGCATATAGATAGATTATTAGTTGACTAGCTCATTGATGGCCATTCAGGTGCACCTACTGAAGTTGAACCACGATGGCTTGGCTCAATCCTATCCTGCAGGTGGTCACATCCTGTTAGGTAATAGCCCTTCATTCATCGATATTGGGTGACATTGTTGATAGTGAGCCTGGAGTCTGTTCTTGTTGAATACTTTCTGTTTGCAAATAATGCTTCAGGGGGTAATTTAGTGCCTCAGGGATATAGGGTTAGTATAAAACATTTGCAGCCACATTCCACTCTGCCAAATACGAACAAGGGGTATAGTATAATCACCTTACAATTAATTTTCTTCTTAAACCAGAATATATATATCATATTCCATATGATAATGGTGAACATCGTCTACTGACCATCGTTAGCAGTGAAGAGAAGATTTCTTATGTCATTACTGCATTCACCTCCATGGGCCTTATACTAAGATATTGTGGCATTCTTAGTTATACCTCCGCACAAGCCTACATGCAGCTGATAATGAAGGTTGATCGTCGTAATACAATAAATAGGTGAGTTTCCTAGATGGCTGTATGCCCGCACAATGATCAGCGAGAACTGATAGGCTGTTAGAATGGTTGATTCAGTATCAATCAGTGACCAGAGCATGGATCTTAAGGAGAACAATATGTTCGGACAAAAAGCTCCATAGGAATTATCACTGTTGCTGCATGACATACAGGCCTCCTATTGAATGAGGTTGCAGGGTCATACACGAACAACTTTTCTGTAATATCCCTGGTTGTACTGATCTTCATTCTGGATGTAGCTCTTGTTGGGTTCTGGAGATATCATATCATTTCCCTTCTACAACCATTGAAGTGATGAATGCACATAAAGGTGAGCATCTATCTGATATCCTACTATACGAATTCGGGCATTGAACAAAGATAGGCAGGATGTGTGTCATTAAGGTTTCTTTTTCTCAAGTCCAGGTTGGCTTTATGGATCAAAGGTGTACTAAAACACCACAGTTCGTGACAACTGAACTGGATATAAGTATCCCTTCATTCCACTGAAGGTTACTGCTACCTGCAACATATTCAACTATACTCTGATTTATTCTACATCACATTGTGCTTCTATAGTAGTTTACCCCAATCTTTGCTCACAGAACATGTTGACGAAGGAATCTCCACCGAATACAGCAAATGTGGCTCCATTGTGTGGCCTATTTAGGTCTCAACGGTGACGTGAAGACAATTCTTGATCGTCAGATAATGGTTCACCAACTGCCACTGGCAAATACAGTCGATCTGGGAAACACGCCAATTAATATCATCCACCACATGGGTAAGGTTACCCTCCTTCACAGCAGCCATTTCCAGGCACTTCACAGTTTTATTAACCATTCTCCATTCAACATAACACACAACAGTTACCAACCCATCACCCGTGTAAGCCAATGATATCCAAGTTATGGGCCACAGTGGCAAGAATATGACCTCCACCAAGGTGGTTATGGCAAGTCTCAAATGTTTCCTCAGCAGCAGTTTCCAGGACAAGGGCCGTCATCACCAGGTGGACCCAGAGTGCCTCCAGGACCGCCAGGAAATAATCCAGTCAATCACCCAACATCATCCAGCTCTAATTCTCCACCTGGACCTCCTTCCGGTGCACCTGGAACACCTCCCATTAGGTTCCCACCAAAAGGATTCCTACAGCCTGCGGAACATCAGAAAATAGATGTCATAAGGATTGCAGACTTGTCCCCATTGCTGGGGATTATCTACGACAATGATGATGTAGATGATGAGAACGTCAATTCATTGGACTGAGGCGGAGCAGAGGGTAAACCCCCAGTGAGCCTGAAGCAAACAGAATTCTCCTTTAAGCAATTTGCCAAAAGGATCAGACAGGCCAAGTATAGTGAGTTCCACCAGTGGAAGGAAGGATGGGTGGCTGGGTTTCTCGACAAAAAGCTTTGGTCCATTATCCAGGGGCAGAACTGTTTGAAACAGCTTAGAGATAGACCTCTGCACTGGGAGACAGTGGTTGCAGATTTTTTGGCAACATTTCAGAGCTCGCTGCAATTGGTTAATTTCAATAATGCCAAACAAATTCTTCCGCAGTGGGTGCTGATGAGTTTGAAGGATTGTGCAAGGCAAATTTGGGAGGCGAGGAAAAAGGGAAGGAGAGGCAACAACTAACCGGCGATGGATTTGGGAGAGCGCGCAAGCAAACAGGTGAGAGGTAACCTCCCAGAGTTCCCAAATACAACATTCATGGTTGTGATTCACTGGGTGTTGAATGGCAACAATATCGTTCTATCCCCAAACAAGCTCCAAGCCTCGTATACTGATGTCACACACTGGGAGGAGTTGATTGATTCAATCAAAAAAAATGGAGGCCCGAAAGAGCCATACGTTTCAACATCAAGGTTCAAGTGCACCGTGGAGCAGAACAAATTGGACAAAGAGTTTATGGGATTATATACAAACGAGCGAATGATAATGGACCCCATACATGGCCAGATTTCATACAACTGTTGCCTTTCAAATAATTTTAAGTTGAAACATGAATACAATCTGAAAAGATTTGTGATTGAAAAGAAATGTGCTAAAGGGAAGGTGATTACCGAGCACAGAATCAGACCAGCGAAGGTAATCTCTGCTAGCCCTGATAAGTCTAGATGTACGCAACTGGTAATCATTATACATAGACTTTGGAAGACTCTGAAGAGGCTGGAAGAGAGCAGGGAGAGGAGGATGGTGGGTAAGAGAATGATACTTGTATTAATGTAAGTTCTAATTGAAAGAATAGAATTGATTGTATTGCATCCATATATATTCATTCCAATGGCTGCCAGTCTGTGAAATATCTAACATTGCGATGAGTTTCAGCAGCGCCGGAATATAAGTCCATCTGGCCAGCGTACATCCGAGCAACTGAAAGAAATTATTGCGGATGAAAAGAACACCGACAAAGCTGCCAGGGAGGTTCAGGAGCAAGTGGAGGATGGTGAAAAGTACCTCAATTCAGCAAATACCTGCTCAGTATTTAATACAGTTCGCAGTACAAACAACAACGAATGTGAACACAAGTGTGTAGATGAGGCAGTCAGACAGTTGAATGCCTATGCTATTCGTCAATCAACAGATGACTGGGTTCCAGGCCACAAGTAGTCAATTCCAGGCCTGCCCGGAAATAAGATTCTGGTGCACCAGCTTTCGGCCATACATCAGCAAAATGTAAAATTGTTCGGAAGTCATAACTCAATGACTCAGCTGTTCTGACCAGCCACACCGATCCTTCCAGAAGCTCCCAGACGCTCCCGAACAGGCTGAATGCAAAACGATGTGCTTCTGAGGGACTCTGAGAGTACTTCAGGTGCTCCTCAACGCTTCTGAAGTAGCAGAACAGAATACAAGAATATTCTAATGAGTATGAAGTCGTCTTCAGAATGATATAAAATCATGCCTTTAAGTTGGTAAGATTTCGGAGCTGCTGGGACTACGACACTCGTTTCCAAGACGATTCCGGTGCACCTGGAGCCAGACTCTCCGAGAGTGATAAATATATAATGTCCATATCGAATAGTAAAATTCAATAATCTATCTCATAGCTATACACCTGAATCAGGTGTTCTAATTTAAATTAATATACAGTCCAGTAGGTATCTAAATCAACATGATTATTTACAAGCCATACGCTATCCATGCCGCCCAATGCAGCATTCTCCCGCACCAAATGCGCCGGCCCAACTATTGCTCCAATGGGTACAATATGCATCTTATTCGTTTGTTTGACAACCCGGATGAACCCATCAACAGAATCAGCCCAACCATGAAGATCTTTGTACTTTGTTGGAATCACCACCACATATTCTTGAGCTTTAGGACGTAATACCCATTGCTGAGTGATCTTGCACCTTTTAGAAATGGTCGATATTGCTTTCCCGGCTGGCAGGCGTTCCTGAAATTGGAGGATCTGCTCAGTGGAGTCCAGCTGAAGTATAATACAAGAAAACAAGGAATTTGACCTTGGAAGGTGTTATCGTGGTCATTCTCTTCACTTTGCGTATACTGGACCCAGATGTTATGAGCTTCAGGCATGATCCCTTGGTTGGCATTGGTATATTCTACCTTGCAATCAAGTCCCAGACGCTCAACAGAAGTCGGGTTGTGAAATGGTTGACTGTAATACAACAGCCCATTCTGGAGTTTAATCAATATACTGTCTAAGAGTACATTCTGATCATATCCGAGCACGAGTCCACAAACTTCGTGTCCCCAGTCCTCATCAATTTGCGTGTGGAATTGCTGTCCAAAGTTGGGAATTCCGAAATCTTCTGATGCATCTCTGAGTGAGGTTAATTTGATACTTCTGCACACTCCGCGGGTATGTGTTTCTCTCAAATGATATACATGTAGTGATACAGGGTGGATAATGGGCTCGTCCTGGATTGTTTGGAGATGTAACAGATGGGCTCTGCGTGTACTTCGCTGTTTATCGGTAGCGGACAGTAGGTTGAAAACTGTTGCAGAGTCAATATCGTACCAGCCTTCGAGTGCAAGATATGACAGTGTCTCCTCCATATAGTCAAGACCGGTACACCAGTCATTGTGCCTGAGCATCTGTCGAACGTAATTGACTTTGTTGGTAGATGGATATGCCTCTTTCACATTGGCGATATGTAGCCGCTCAGAAATATCAGTGGTGAAATTGTCACCGGAACCCATTCGGCAAATTGACTCTGATATATGGCTCACAAGATGCATCTTTGGATATCCGAAATGTATCATGCGCTGTTCAACGATTTTCCGGAGCGCCTGAATGCCGATTGTCTCCCACCAACCTTCAAACTCGATCAAACAGATGTCGAATTCCTTCTTGAACCTCTTCTGTTCATTCAAGGTGATGCCATAAATCTCTCTCTCCAGCTGGTTAGTGACACCATCCGTATGAGCCAAGCTCCAGGTTGTGGCTTCTGTCTCAGCATCGGATAGGTGGAGCCGCAATTCCAGTCGCTTGTCCGTGGTCATATTTGCCGCCCCGTAAGCCTTGTCTTCGGCGGCAGTTTTCTTTAGGGCAAGGTCTTTGGCGAATTTGCTTCTGGGACTGGTTGCCTTGGTCCCGACTTCCTGCAATAGTTGTCGCTCATGACGTTCGAATAATTTATCGAAAAGGTTGCGTTTAGCAGGTGTCACCTGATGGATTTCGCGCTCCAATCACTCAATTGCCTTCTGACGATCAGCATCTGACCAAGTGGTTGCCGCTTGTCAGGCTCTGTTCAGGCGCACCTGAAATTGCCTACGTTTTGTCGTGGAAACTTTTTCAGCCCCATACACAAGGGCCTCCATTACAGCACGAATCTTAAGAATCTTTTGTTCGCGTAACTGATGGGATTCCATTGCCAACAGGTCATCTACTTTGGCCTTCGCAGGCTTCGACATTTTCTGTTCTCGAAAAATCCCCTACTTCTGGTAAAATCGCGTCAGTGCATCGTCTAGTGCTTTGAGGGATAGATCTGAGTGATTTTGTTGGCTAACAAGGAGCGAGAATTCACATAATGCCCGCACCCCTCCCATTACAATTTCATCGGAGGCGTTTTCCGCCGCAGTTTTCCCGTCATCTTTGGAGCAGTCAAGAATTGCAGCGCAATTCACTGCCAGTGTTCTGATCATTCCACGGATCTCTTTACCTTGCCAGGTGCCGCTTTTCAAAGAATTGAATGGTTTAGAGAAGTGCTGGAGGCCGGGATATCGTGGCACCGATGTGAATTAATTGTTAAATTGATCCTTGACATTTCTAGCTTTCAGGTATTTGAGCAGCCAGTGCAATAAGTCTTTAACTAAACCCAGGAGCAGCTGATGCAATTCATCAGGCTGCCAAAGCCAATAGACATTGCAGAGAGGGTATTGCCAGAACTGGTTGCGGATTGGGCGGACACCGAGAGTGTGCAGAGCATCAATATCATTGTCCTCCAGCTGCTACAAGTATATATACTGGTCTCTTGAGTTATCGAGCGGTCGAAAAGTTGAATGCCCCATCGGTGCACCTTTAGGAATTTCACACATCGGGCATGAGCCATATGAGATTTGAGCAACCATGACTTGTTCCGGATAATCCCCGACCCAGGCAGCCAACAGAGGGTAACATTGTCGCTGGAATGCATCTGCACAATCCCATTTCAAGCCGGGGCCAGTGATGTCAAGATGCCTAAGTTAAGACAGCACAGTTCCAACCGCGGAATGCCAGGCTTCGTCAATGTTCTTGGCACCCTTCGGGGGACATGGGATCAGGCCGATGAGAATCCACGCAACCGTATTGGGTGTACGACTGATATCTTTTCGAATATTACCAATTGTGAGATACAGCGGCCAGGCATGCTGATCGCCTGAAAAATTTGTCAAGTGAGTCTTGTCGGATGCACATATGACTGGCACAATCGTCGCTCCTGCAGGAAGTTGATCATGTGTATCCCACCACCAATCGCTGGTGTTCATCTCGCTGTAAATTCAACGACCCTCGGAGTCAGCAAGGCGCACCGGTTCAAAATCGAGGTGCACCTGGAATGGGAGATGTGCCAAAAGGCACTGGATTCATTTGAAAATATCCCTGTAGTATAATGTTCCGAAGATGTGTGAGTCATCTTCAATCCAACTATCATCGCCGAGCCCGAAATCGAGTTCAGAGAGGAGCTTTCAAAGGGCATCTGATGATTGGAATTATTCGATTTTGTAGTTGTCCAGTCCACGTCTGAGATGTTGATCAATCCAGGTTTTCGTTTGCTGGCTAAACAACTGAGCCTGCTGAAAGTCGTGTGCAGACCGAAATAGATGCCATGGGTTCCATCATTCTGAGTACTTTCGATGCTTGTTTTACAATCCAGTTGCTTTGCCATACGCTTTCCCCCCCGCATTTTCCACTCCAACTACCTGCCTATGAGCCTTTATCTTTGTTGGATCAGGGGTACAGGTGAGATCAGGCTTCTGAGTGTTGATAGGTTCTTCGTTGGAAGTATCTTCCGGTGGTGGTTCACCCGGTACGTTGTCTAAGAGTGGATCATTAATTGACAGTTTGTCGATGGCATTCAGGTGCACCTACTGTAGTCAAACCATGATCGCTCAGGGTGATCCCAGCCGGCAGGTGGTAGAATCCCGTTGGGTAATAGCCCTTCATTCATTGATATTGCGTGATATCGTTGATAGTGAGCTTCCAGTCGGTTCTCGTTGCATAATTTCTTTTTGCAGATAAAGCTTTTAACATGTTTCCGGCAAGTGTTGACCATATTTGAGAAACGCTCCGTGTTCTGACGAATCTCGATGATGCTTTAGGGGGTATGATTTGTTGGTGGATTTGAGCCTCAGGGATATTTGTTTGAAAGCGAGCTAACTCAGGTTAGCGTATCACTTCCAAAGCCACATCACACCCCACCAAATCTAGAGGAGGGGTAAAACAAAGTCACCTCACGATCAGCTTTCTTCACAAACTAGGATAATATCTACTGAAAATCGTTAGCAGAGAAAGTTTCTTTTGTCATCACTGCGATCAACTTTTAATACTCTCCATCAGGTGCTACTACGATCGGCCTTATCGTATACTACGCCATTGTAGCATTGTGCAGATTTTGTCTACGCTCGAGCCTCAAGCAGCAGATAACATCAGCTCAATACAATGAATGAATAGGTAAGTTGCCTAGCTGGCTGTATGCCCGCTCGATAATCATCGACAACTGATAGGCTGGTAGGAAGTTTTCGTCAGCAACGATCCTTGACCGGTGCGTGGATCCTGAGGAGACTACGAAGGTTGCACAAGGAGCTCAAAAGGAAGCAATCACTGTTGCTGCTCGACTAACAGGCCTCGTATTGAATGAAGTAGTAGGTCATACCCATCCATTTTGAGTGTAAGATGCCTAGTCATGCTAACCTTCCAACCGGATATAGTTCTTGTTGGTTTCCTGGAGATATCATGTCGAATCTCTTCTATGACCTTTACAGTCATGAACCGAACAAAGGTGAGGTTCTATTCAAGTTCCTAGTATACGAATTCAAGCATATAACAAAGAAAGGCAGGATGTGTGTGACTATGATTTCTTTTTCTCTGCCGGGTTTCATGGATCAAAGGTGCAGTGACACACCACAGTTCGTGACAAATAAGATGGATATTCGAGGCCTTCATTCCGCCGAAGGTCACTGCTACTTTCAATATTCTCAACCATACTCCGCTTCATTCCAAATCACGAATTGAATTGATAATTTGTTTACCACTATCTTTTGTTCACATAGGATGTCGACGAACGGATCTCCACCGAAGACAACCAATATGGCTCCACCGGGTGGCCTGTTTGGCTCACAACAACGCCCAGAAGCCAATGTGGGAGCATCTGACAATAATGCTGGAAATACACCGAGCAAAGACACTCAATTCGGGCAACCGCCAAATCAAATTCATCCTCCACCAGGGTATAGTTACCCGCCTTCGCAGCCACCATTTCCAGGCGCTCCCCAGTTCTACCACCCTGCCCTGTTCAACATGATACCAAGCTCGCAACCAAGCTCTGGTGGGGCAACCAAGGATATCAGAGTTATCGGCCATCATGGCAAGGATACGACTTCCCCCAAGGTGGCTATGGTGGACCTCAAATGTTCCCCCCTCAGCAATTCACTGGACAGGGGCCGTCATCTCCAGGCGCACCTCGAGTGCCTCCAGCACCGGCTGGAAACAATCCAGTCAATCGGCTGGAAACAATCCAGTCAATCGGCTAACATCGTCCTCCTCTACTCCATACGGACAAATTCCCGGTGCACCTGGGAAACCTCCCATTAGCCTCCCAACGAAACGATATCAGCCGGCAGCGGAACCATGCAGGACAGATGTGGCAGGGATTACGGATTTGCCCCCATTACCAGAAAATTCTTATGACGAATTCGATGCAGATGCTGAGAGCGATGATTCATCAGACTTGGGCGGGGCTGAAGGCAAGGCCCCAATTAGCTTGAAGCAAACGGAATTCTCCTTGAAGCAATTTGCCAAAAGGATGGGGCAGCCCAACTTTAGTGCCTTCAACAAGTGGAAGAAAGTATGGGTGGCTGGGTTTCGCGAGAAGAAGTATCGGTTCTTTATTCTGGGACAGAACCGTTTGAAACAGATGCGAAATGGACCCCTGCTCTGGGAGACAGCGGTTGCAGATTTTTTGGAAACTTTCAAAACCTGGCTGCCTTTGGAAAATTTCGATAATGCCGAATGGATTCGGCGACAATGGGTGGAGATGATTTTAAAGAAATGTGCAAGTGAGGTTCGGGAGGCGAGGAAAAAGGGAAGTTGAGGCAACAAGCGACCGGCGACAGATTTGGGAGAGTGCGCGGGCAAAAAAGCGAGAGACAACGTCCCAGAGTTGCCAAATACATCTTTCATGGTTGTGATTCGTCGAGTGCTGAACGGCAACAATGACCCGACATCCAGCATGCAATTCCAAGCTTTGTACACAGTTGTGAGGCACTGGGAGGAGCTGATTGATTTCATCGAAAAAAATTGTAGCCCGAAAGAACCATACTGTCTCACTGCGTTATACAAATGCAACTTGACGCAGGAAGAATTGGACGAAGAGTATATGGGATTATACGCACCGGGGCAAATGATGAATGACCCTCTATATGATCAGATATCATACAACAGTTCCCTTTCAAATGCCTTCAAGTTGAAACTGGGACACAATGTGAACCTATTTTTAGTAGAAATGAAGGCAGCGACAGGGAAGAATATTGCGGAGCATGTAATGAGACTGGCAAAGGTAATCCCCGCTATCCTTGTTCCGGTTATTTATGCCCACTGCTAATCAGTATACTTAGACTTCAGAGGGATCCGATGAAAATGAACGAGTGGTGGATGAGGAGGCAGGTGGAAAAGATATTGATAGTATTAATGTAAGTTCTGATTGAGTGAAAATAGAATTGATTATATTCCACATATTATTGGGTCCAAATGCTTGTCTGTGAAATACCTAACAT
>Ga0307514_10001277_pt1 | contig 32901 bp, 28 predicted proteins | sample 16_EM_MG_FD_203088 | JGI IMG/M metagenome (GOLD analysis project Ga0307514, IMG submission 203088) | Populus trichocarpa ectomycorrhiza microbial communities from riparian zone in the Pacific Northwest, United States - 16_EM | ecosystem: Host-associated > Plants > Roots > Unclassified | place... | reverse complement strand
GATTCCGCGAAGGAGGTAGAAGATGTGCTCTTGCTCACTCATCTTGGCGATTGTCTTTGCAGAGTCCGTATCGGCATCAGTGTCGGTGGTCGTTGGCCCTGCGCAGAGATTGTAATCCTTGACTTTCGGATCGATCCACGATGCATAATTGTCGACATCTCCGCAGTCCTGTAGCTTGATGCTCCAAAGGTCTTCCCTAATCTCGAAGATGTTGAGCTTTAGCTTTGACTTGTAGGCTGATGCTAGCTTCTCCCAAAGCGTTTTCGCATCGTCGACGACCGTATATTCCGCTTGTATTCTCGGCTCCATGCCGAGTAGAATAGTTGATCGGGCAACACCATGGAGATTCATCCAGTCTTTGAAAGCAGCCTTCTCTGTAGCGGTCGCGTTTGCTGCTGGCTCTTCCGGCTTGTCGTCGTATCCTTTGATGATTCCATAAACTTGCTTCTGCTCGAGACGTAGGGCCATCTCGGTTGCCCATTGTGCATAGTTCGTGCCATTGAACTTGGTGATGGTGATCGTAGTCGAACTCGTCCTGTAACGAGATGTTATATCGCAATCGTCAGCTATCGTAGTCTCTCAGACTGTGCGGGTGACGTTTAGCAGCCGCCGCCAGAAACACGGCGGAAATGCGGGGTAATTGTTTAGCTTGTGGAGACGCTTCTCCGTGACAATGTTGACCTCCACTCGACAAACGAAAATGGAAGAATTGATCGTCGGTTCCCTTTTTAAACGCAAGGGCTCATAACCTGTTGTACAGTGGCGTGCGCTCGAGTAGTCGAGTGTGTGTGGGCGTATGCGAAGGTGTGTCTATTGTATCGTGTAACGAGACATGTCGCATCGACATAAGGTCAATCGATGACTAATGGTGCTAACTACAAAAGAGGCAAGTTACATCATAGTCCTCGGCATAGAGATATCCGTACTCCCAATCAGCTCAACAAGTCCCAGACCAAATGCGTGCACATAGAGCCACAATCAGTGGGAAGTGGAAACCAGATTCCACTGGAAAATCTGAGTCGGAGATCTACTCTCCCCAAGTTTGAATTGTCTATGTTTTCTGCGGAATCCAAGCCTCCAATTGTCTACACCATAACGATGAGGCATGATGAGATCTTGTCACGGTGGCCCCGCTAATGATAAGGGTCAGAGTATGATATCGACCGATGTCATGATTTGGCCACCATACGCCGGCCACCACCTGCCGCATACAACATGTCACCTGCCATACAATGCTTACCATACACCACCTCCCTTACGCATCCCGGTGCTTGGCGCCTGCAACTGATGCCTCCCGCTTCCTGGCGCTGTGATGGGAAAATCTGTTTCTACCCACCACCACCGCCACCCAGCTTAGCAGAGAACCAAGTTACGGCATGTGGACTGAGATACAGGGGTGATGGAGATCGACTGTACGATGGGGGCTGTCGGAGATACATGGGTAACGGAGATGGACAGAGTGACGGGGAGTATATTTTCAGGAGACCCTGGGGTTAATGGGATCTCATCTTAAATCATCTTATCACATACAACGAATTACTTACTCTATCCTTTCCAGCTTTTGCTTTCACTCGCTATACCCAAGATTTCATGGATTCATGCAATTGCGTGGATCTGCATGGCCGGGTAGTATCATGTCTACTCACCCTCCTCCTACACTCCTCGAGTCAGAACCGCTCATTCTCAAGATTTTGTTTTGGATGCTGTGAAAGGTGCGGCGGAGTGTTGATGATAGGTTCTCTGCCTTCTAGCTCTGCCGTTTTACCACAGTGCTTGTAACTGATGCCTCACAGTGCCTGGCTTCTGCAACTGAGCAAGTCTCTGCATCCATCATGCAGGAGAGTACATGGGAGGATATAGTCAAGTGAGATTGGGAGTGTCTTCCCTCTTGAGAGTGTACTTGGGAGCGTAGAGCCAAGTAGGCTGCAAGTGTACCATCGAGCGCAATTTGAAGCGTACTTGAGCGTGTGCTTGGGAGTGTGCTTGAGAGCTTCTTGAGTACTGGTATGGGAGTGTACAGTCAAGCAGGCTGGCTGTGTGTCATCGAGTGCAAGTGTGAGTGTCCTTGGGAGCATGCGCGGGAGTGTACTTGAGAACATACTTGGAGGTGTACTTGGGAGTGTACTTGCAGTGTACTTGGGAGCGTCTTGAGAACTTTGTTGGGAGCGAAAGTCAAGCAGGCTGAGAGTGTACAATCGAGTGCAGCCAGGAGTATAGTTTAGAGCGTACTTGGGAGCATGCAATGAAGTGCATTTGGCAGTTTTATTGAATGCAGCATGATGTATAGTATCAAGCGCCCATCATTGCATGCGTATTATAGTAATCTAGTCAAATTGCAGGTCCATAGGACCCCATAGTGCCAAGCATGAAATATACTATGGATTACTGGCCCAGGATCAGCTTCCCTATGAGTTATGTGTCGCGTAAGGTCATTTTCCTGGTGTACTGCAACCCCCATTAACGCGAATAACTGTGAATAATACAAACTACCACAGAGCCATTTCCTGCAATCTCCGATGATACACTCAGAATTTACCGATAGAACTACTGAATTATTACTGTTTTTCAACTATTGCATATATTTTATATACTACAATTCACTAATCGTTGAGTATAATTACTTATTCATCTGCACCTCTGACATGCTTACTCTCACAATTCTGACAAGCTCGCTCCCAGAACTCTGACATGCTCACATACACAACTAATATGCATGCTTTCACAACTCTGACATACTCACATTTAATGGTTTGATATGTTTGGTCTCATGACTCTGATATATTCACTCTTACCTCTCTGGCAATCTGACTTGGCTGGGAGCATGCTGGTAGCAGTGGAATTGACTTGACTGGTAGCGGAGAATCTGGACTTGATATTAGCTGGCAAGAAGCTGTGCACATGGCTCTGCTGGGAGCAAGTTGGGAGCAGTAGATCAAGCTACAATGCTAGGTGTGAAACTGGCATCACTGGTATCAGTGAATCTGCACTCACTGGAAGCATGCTGGTAGGGGTGGATATGGCTTTGCGAGTAGGTTAGAATCTGGACTTGCTATGAGCTGGAAAGAAGCTTTGGATCTGGCATTGTGGGGAGCAAGCTGTTAGTGGTGCATTTGGCATTGCTGGTAGGAGTGACACTGGCTTTGCTGGTTGTGGTCGATTTGGCTTTGCTGGCAGCAAGCTGGTATCAGTGGATATGGCTTCACTGGTAGCAGAGAATCAGGATTCGCTAGGAGCTGGAAAGAAGCTTTGGATCTGACTCTACTCCCACAACTCAGACATGCTTGGTTCCACCACTCAGACATGCTCACTCTTACCTCTCTGACAATCTGGCTTCAGTGGGAAGAAGCTGTTTGTGGTGCATTTTGGTTCGCTGGTACAGGTGAAACTAATGTGGCTGGAAGCATGGAACTTTAGCTCGCATGTATGGACGGATTGGTCTTTGCAGGGAGCAGTTGATTTGCACTTGCTGAAACTACATTGGTAAGATGCAGCTTGCAATAGCATAGTGGATCTTACTTTCCATCCGGCAGTGGATCTGACTTTGTGAGGGTTGACAGGGATGTACAATATACAGCTGATGGAGGAATAATCTAAGCGTTAAATACCCCATGGGGGTAATGGTGATGATGGTGATGGTGATGCTGTTGATTGTGATGGTGGTGATGGTGATGGTGGTGATGGTGATGGTGGTGATGATGGTGGTGATGGTGGTGATGGTGATGGTGGTGATGGTGATAGTGGTGATGGTGGTGATGGTGGTGATGGTGATGGTGGTGATGGCGATAATGGTGATAGTGATGGTGGTGACAGTGATGGTGGTGATAATGATGGTAGTGATAGTGATGGTAGTGGAGATGACGATTCAAACAAGGGAGTTGAAAGGATGTAGACTGTATGAGAATTTTGCTTTATTCTGTAGTTCGATATGACACTTGGTAGTGCTCACATAGTGTACTCATACCATGTCGCTCTCTGTCTTGGTACCAAGTATGGAGTCCTAAAGTATAGCAAGCAACTGTAACACTGTGGGAACAGGGAAATTATAAGACAGTTATGGTAGTACCGAGGCTGTTTTGGATAATGGCCATACTCATCTATATCTACCCCACGATGACCTCATTCTGGTGCACATGGGAGACCATTCTTGAGCCGCGCTTTGCAAAGATTCTATTCATCAGCAGAATTACAGAAAAGCAATATTGCAGCGATTGTGGAGTTGCCCCCAATGGTCAAGTATTGCTACTACAAATATGATGCAGATAATAAGAGTAATGATTTGGTGGACATGGGTCATGCAGAAGGCAAAGCCCCAATTAGCCTGAAGTAATCCAGATTCTACTTAGAGTAATTTGTGAATAGGATGGGACCGCCCAAAATCAGTATGTTCAAGTAGTGGAAGAAAGTCTGGGTAGTAGTCGCAATAGGACCTAGTAACCGGCCAGCGGTCAGGGATGAGACCGCAAAACAGGGTCGGTTTGGTCCCAGACTCGTCGAACAACCCAATCTGGTACCTCTTGCTGTGCCAGACCCATCTCCATACCTGTCAACACGTGGGTTTTGCCAGGTTTGGATCGACCTGTTGATTGAAATCTCCAGAGCTGCATTTTGGGTTTCAAGGTTTCTTGTCGCATTCAGTTATGCTATTGTTACTCGCACAATATTGACATTGGTATCTCGCTGTCATTGTTGTATATATTGGCTGCCTTAATATTCAAAACAAATAGAGACATGCACTCTACCACACCCCAAAAATGAGCATAAACAGAGCGTGAACAATTGTTGGTCATGTATCTTGGGTAATCTGGGGAGCAATAGGTTGCACACAAGTATACAGCAAGCACTGGCTGCCTTTATACTCAAAACTGAAAGCGAAACATCCCCTGCCCCATCATGGACGTGAGCATCAACGGAGCAGCAAAAATTGTTGGCCTTGCCTCATGGTTAATCACCATGCAATATGGCCATTATTATTTATATACATCATTTTGAATGATTTTGTATGCTAAAAGGCTCAACAACACTTATTGGTAGTGCTGTAAATGAAATAAGTTGTTACTGTCCCGGAGGCTGTCACCAGAATATCACGTGCTTATCAGCCTATAAAGGGTGCGGTGTCATGGTTTATGGATGCCTGTGATCGAGTGCCACTCATTTTACAGAAGATGCAGGACCAAACATTGGTAACACTCCACTGACGCGCTTTGTCAAAATAGGGAAGGAAGGGTATCACTATCCTGTTTTCCCATAAAGGCGGCCAATAATCTCTTTATAACTGTCTGCAACTGATACCCAATCAGATTACCCAGGATGTGAGACCACAAAATGTTCACACTCTGTTGACACTCATTTGCAGGATGGGGTAGAAAGGGTGTGGTGCAAATTATTCCGTTCAAAGGCGGCCAATACTTCGATTATGTATAACCACAACCAAATCAATTGTTAAGTACTTTACGTAGAAGACCTAGAATTCATAATGCTCCATTGATGCTCAGTTTGCCATGGGCATATCAGAAATATGTAATCATTTGATTTGGCATAGTACATCGTACACATTGTTTTGGCAGCCGGCCACCCGTTTTCATTTACTTTCTCCATGATCACTACATTGTTCCTTAAGGATACATATAAATATATTCTTCAAAATATACTTCACAGTGTCCGCTAATTGGAGATTATAATCCACTCACAAATCCTATTCCGTTTGATCAATGCTTATCCACACTTGCAGGTTTTCTCAATAGCCTACTCTGGTCTGCAAAATGGATGTTAGCTGCATTAACACACAGCAGGTAGTGTACTAACCAGTGGATGCTCCTTCATTGGTCAGCATATCATGATTGAAATCTTTACCATGGTGACTATTCTGGGCACATGCATCACGATTCACAAATTGAGCGCTTGGATAAGGAGTATGTGTATACAGATATCCCAGTGACAAATTGTTGGCTTGAAAACTTTGAACTCGCTCATTGTGACCGGGTGACATGGGTGGCATGCTGGGCAGAGGTCCCATTGGGTCTGGTGTCGGCTGTCCATGTATATCTAATGGAGGTGCACACGTGCCTTTGCACATCCAGAATGTCTGCGGATTCTTTGCAGTGCTGTGTTGGCAAAGTAGGCATTCGTCTGTATGATTTTGATGAAGCATAGCTGGGTGCCTTTCCATCGCAGTCTTAGCCTCTCCTTGCCCAGGAAACACCACACCGTGCTTTTTCTCTTCTGGGACTTCAGTACAAGGTGTCTTGATCCGATATTGCATTTCCTCCTTTGTGGCATGCAAAAACCCTCCTTGGTGTATTGTGGCCATATTCAGGGCTAGGTGCAGGTCGGACTGTTCCGGCTGTACCTGACCTCCTGGCCTTGCCATTGTAGTAGACATGTTGAAAACTCAGAAGAAATTAGTTGCTGTCTGTAACAATGAGATTCAGCTATTACCTCAACCATATATGTTTCTGAAGCTTAGTGCCAGATGTTTAAACCTGTTTCATCCACTCTCGAGGATGGTTCATCTGGAAACAACTCCAATCTGACAACATGATTGTGTTCGATTTTGCAGACTATGTGGACAAATGACTGAGTCGAGCATGCAGGTTTCCCGTGACGAGCAGCATTACATTCGTCTTGTTGTTTACTACGTATACTAGCTTGTGGTTATATGGTAAGTTGACGGCCGTTGAACACTGAATGGATATACTCACATCCAATTGCATGTTGCTCGTTATTCTTGCTAATTTCGGGCCAACAGAGGATTGCTGAAAGTGCATCCTGGGTCATATTTTCGGTGCCTGCATTAGCAGCTGCACGGTGGACTAACTGGTGTCCGGGTTGTTGCAGTGCACCTGCGAGTAAAGCATTGAATGTAGCGCTTGATGATCAGCCCGATTCGGATCCACTCTGAACGTGCAGAGGTCTTCATCTAACCATGATATGCAGCTGTGGAATAGGAGAGGAAGTTGATAATGAAAGAAGTGGGAAGTCCTGAGGAATAGATAGTTAGGTTCAAGTCAAAATGGAATAAGTAACAGCCGACTTGCAGGTTCCACCAAAGTTGTATCCTGCTGCATAGAGCTGCAAGTTGCCGGGATTTTACACCTTCCCATGATTTGCAGTAATTCAGTCTGAAGTTGTTTCATTGTTTACAGGGCTAAATTGAGGCATATGACAGCCGAAATCTCATGACTGTCAGATATACACAGGACATTCACCGAGGAAAAGTATGTCTGCGGATGTTTGTCAGAACAATACCCAGAGGTATTTCATGAAACTGACACTAACAATCAAGTCATGTTCCACGGTAAGCCTAACTATTCACATTCTAGAGGCATTAACAATGCAGATTTTGTTTGTTAAAGCCAATCAAATATAACAACCTTGACAAAAAAGACATATCCTGCCTCGATATCATCTCTGACATGTAACATCTAACATCTCGTCCAACAACAAAGTCACAACAAACCCGTCTAGTCAATCCTCTGAAAACGAACTTTTTACCACTTCTGGCGGACATATATGGCAAATCCACACATCTTTCCACAAGACAAAGTCATTAACTGAATTAAGACACAAGCAGCTTCGAATCAGATACAGTCTGAGCCCTCGGTGTAATGCGCGATTTGCGATCCAAAAGATGCTTGTGGCAGAGGATATGATGAGAAATAGACTATTAGTGAATGTAGACAAAGAGAACTGGATCGAGGATTGTGTTGAGAGGGCAGCCATTGTGGTAAGAAAGCGAGTTGAACACACATCAATAGCAATTTAGTAGCAGCAGGAAGATGCGAGGAAAGCAGAACATGGGGGATTGACGACCAGAGAGCTTGAAACAATGTGTCAGGAGAAGATGGTTGCCATTGGAGACAGTTTGAGCGATCTTGTAAGTTCCTAAGATAAGGAGGATGGGGAAGACGAGGATGATTAATATATAGTGCAGGGCAAGCTGAGTGAAGATGACAAACCCGGCCTGGTGATGGGCACACTCTCCACAATAGTACAGCTGCTCATAGAGATGTTTCGGTAGAAGCACATAACAGCTGAGAAATGGACACAAAAAGGATGGGGGGACACAGCTGACTACTTCTGTGAAAGAGAGCAGCAGTATGCCACAACCACATTGAGGGTACTGGCGGTCGTTGAACTTCAGATGGATCATCTTGCAGCACCACCTGCACCCGGAATATTTGAAGAGCTTATGGAGTAGCATGACATAGTCATCGGAATAACGCAATACCAAAAGTGACTTCTCGACCTCGAAGTAGTCATTGGAGGCTGGATTCTGGGAACCCAGAGTCGAACAAAGAGATAGCAAATGTTTCGCCCAACGCGGAGCCTGATTCAGTGTCTATCCAGAATGTGCAGGCTGTTTAACCTATAAGCATTTACCTCTACATATCTCGTCCGATGCAAATCACCCTATAGAAATCAAATTCCCCTGATGAATTGGGGACAGCTTCTGCATCGGCGGAGGAATAGATACACAAATAGTAATCATTGACCTCCTAACTCACTACATAGCCATTAGTGTAACAATTTTTCTTCCTGTCAGCTGTTTCTAGGCTTGATTGACCAAATTTTGAGACTCAATATTGTGTCTGTGCATGCACAATGGTTATATGCACCACATGAATATTCTACAATCCAACCCAGGCTGTAAGATAAACATTAAACACATTATCTGTTTGCCTGTTACTGTTATTTGAGGAAGAAAAAACTCAACTAGTGACAAAATATACTTAAAAAAAATTAAGTGAGTAATGTCATATAAGTCAGAGAAAGAGCGTCAGTGCTTAATATAAATATTTCTGAATGACGATTGTCATACTTCATTCATCCATGCATTTGACTGCAAAACTCTCCGCACAGACCTATGGCACCTGGTTGAGATATTTACAATTGTGTACAGCAAGTAATGGAACTCGAGGTCGAAGAGCTGGATGATGAAAAGGGAGGAAGTCGGACTAGAATAATCAAGAACTAACCAAAAGATCTACATGCTGTAAGTTGCTGGCTGAAATCACTGGAATGTGATAGGGCCACATTATCCATTACTCTAATAATGTGGATAGTGGTTGTTCAGAAATTGAGAAGCTACAAAGCTTCTGGACACAAATGATAATACGTAGACACGCTGTATGTGGTGGCAATACTGACTATACAATTCGTTGTATAAGATCATCATGAGTAAGATTTCTGTTTCAAAGTATTTACAATTCGGCTTAACAGAGTGTCACCAATTATTAGTGTTTCACATTTGGCAATCAAATGGCTGCATTGTCACATCCATCGAATTTAAATATATTGGTGGACTATATTGCTACAGGTGGATGTGACATGCTTGTTGCCCCATTTTGAAAATGAGCCTTATTGGAGCATCCCTGATTTTTGCCCATGCATCTTGGATAATCCAAGGGCTGTGTGATGACATTAACCTATAATCGAACTACCAGCCACCATTCTTGGCAATAATGCTTGTGAAGACATCACAAGTATATTCCAGAAATGAACGTAAATGGAGTGTCAACGATATATGGCGTTGCAACTGGCATAATCGAAGTGCTTTGCATCAACATTAACCCATACTTAATATATTTGCCTCCTTTATCGACACAAATGCTTGTAAAAATTCTGCTACCATCTTTTAAAGATGAACGTCAGCGAGGCGGCAACAGTATCTGTGGGGGTTTTTATGCGTCACAGCAATGCAATGGCTTGTGTCGTTCCTAAATTGAATTTTTAATGGTAAGTCTTTTCAATATGTTCTTGAATACAACTTCACAACAATGCATGCAATGTCTCACATGTCTGACTTTTGTCTTACTTGTAACTACAGAGTCAATATTTAAGTACCATTTGTCTTGAAAATTGCTGAACAATAAGTATTAGCTATAATTTCCAGGCGCACCAGCAATGTCCCAAAAGATGATGTCGTTTTCCCAGGCTGCATAAAAGTGATTCACGGTGCCCCCAGGCTTGTCGCTGGCGCTCACAGGTTCCTTGTTGACTCTCCCAGACATGACATCCGTGCTCTGAGACTTGTCGCGGGCGCTCTCAAGTGCTCCCAGAATCTCCTAAAGTTCTCTCCAGGGCTTCAAGGTGTTCCCAAACTTATCACAATGAGTCCCATGGTACTCCTGTACCACTCATCAGCGATCCGAGTTACTCCAAAGGCCGACCAGAATGCCCTCCTAGGGTCTGATAACCTCCTGAAATTGATGCAGCTATGTTTACACTCCACATCCTCTCAGACACTCCTGGAGTCTTCCAGTGACTATAATATATTTTGCTAATAAGTTGCAAGTTAACTAACTGATGCATAGTGTCTCAGCACCCAGTCCGCCTCCCATCAACTGCCTCCAAGTAGTCTTCCAAACTCCCTCCATCACCACGTCAGAGTGTATCTCTGGATTCACTCAATCACTGCTTTCAAGGGTATCTCTAAACTCACTACATTTTATTCTCCAAGTTCGCATGGTCACCGCAGTCAAGTGAGTCTCCAATCTCACTCGATCACAGCCTCAACGTTCACATGATAATGGCCTCCAAGTTTATGTCCAGACTACTTCAGTCATGGCCTCCAGATGCACCTCTGAGTTCACTTGATTTTCATCCTCAGCCCACCCTCGAATTGCTCCCAAGGACCGGCTGCAGCTAGTCCAGATGTATGGTGTGTGGATGGGTACTAATACAGATACTGAGATACATAAATGAGAATATAAACTGAATACATGAGTTTTAAAAATCATTCAACAATAAGTAGTAGCTATGATTTTCAGGTGTACTAACAGCGTTCCCTTAGCAGATGATGTTTTTCCCAGACTAGCCTATAGTGATTCAACATACTTCCAGGCATGTAGTCAGCGCTCCCAGGATTGCAGTCAACTCTCCCAGATGAGGGGTTGACGCTCCCAGGTGCTCCCATTTGTACCTGACAGCCACTGAATCAGCCCACTCAACTCTGGAATTTGACCACCCTGGGATTCTGGTCTGACAACTCTCAGACACTCCATGATGCTCCCAGGTACCATAATACATTTTGCTGATGTACTCAACCAGTATTCATCTTGGGACTTATTCAACATGATTTGCTAGATAGCCTAGATATGTTGATCTCAATAGAGATATCTGGTATCCATAGCTGGCACTTTTCAGTTCCACCGTTTGTATGTTGGCAGAGCCATATGAGTGCCAGAGACCATGTCAGTATCTCACATGTCAGTTACATTACCGCAGCTGGGATTGTCAGATCATCTCATCATATAGTTGTTATAGCAATATTTATCAGAGCTGGAATTGTCAGAGCATGTCAGAGTCACAATTGTCAGAGCAATATTTATCAGAGCTGGAATTGGCAGAGACTATGTCAGAGTATATCTTTATCGGCCAGGGTTATCAGAGACTATATCAGAGCCACACTTGCCAGAGCCACATTTATAATACGCGAGATTGTCAGAAACTATATCAGAGTATACTTTGATATACCAGTATTATCAGAGACCAGGTCAGGGCAACACTTGTTAGACCCATATATATCAGAGCCGAAGTTGGAAACAATATCAGAGTGTGCTTTCATAGCTAAGATTATCAGAGTACTTGTTGCAGCCATTCATGTCAGACCCACATTAATCACACCAAGATTGCCAGATAATATCAGAGCCACACTTGTCAGTAGTGTGGCGATTAATATCAATTTCTAGTGCAGTTTTCTTCCAATGAGGAAGATACCAATTATCTTGGAACAGTTGCATACAGCTGACATACAAGTCAAATCAAGTCATCCTCACAATGTGCACATTGCCAGTAGTCCATGGGCATGTCTCAAGTGTCTGCGTACTACATGCAAGTGTGCTTTCCAATTTACCCAGAAACTTGTGACAATGTTAGAGTTGTTAGTACGAGATGGTATTACTGGAGTGGTGAGAGTCACTGGCAGGAGTAGTGGAAGAGTCAAGCATTGTGCATATATTTTGCTACACGAGATTCTACACCAAAATAGTAGCATATATTTCTATTCATGATATGATTGTTCTAATATAATACCCTATTGTGACTTTTCAGTTTTGGATGTATACACCAACTTGTTGCCCTGTAGATTGACATAATAATCATCTGTATCAGTTGAGCTACTCACATGTGAGCTGGTAAAATATAGCGCAAAAGTAAAATTGTAACCAAATATATCATAAAAATCCCGAGATTGAAGGTATTAAACCTGCAATTTGCCCTGGCAAAGTGGTAATATAAATAATGCATTGTAGTACCACTCTTCTAACTATGACAAATCTTGGTCACAGTAATGCCAAAGCAGTTCCAGATGCAGAACTCCGATCGTCGCCCCTCTGCAGCTATTAGAACAAGAAATGTAATCATCAAATGCACTTCAAATCTTCCCAAGGACTGGTGGAAAATCATCCAGTCAGTCAGCCAATATTTTCCACCATTTCTCCACCTGTACATCTGTCCAGCAAACTCATGCGACACATTCTGAGCCTCCTGATGAAAAAATTGGAGCCAGCAGCAAATTGGCGGAAAGCGTAAGTTGCAGGGATAGCAAATTTCCCCCTATTACTAGTGTTACCAATGGGTCCGGGTAACCCGCCAGCGGTCTGGGTTTGGACGGCAAAAATAGGTCAGTTCAGTTCCAAACCCGTCCAAAAACTTAATCATCTAATTCCTGGGGGGCCAAACCTGGACCCGTACCCGCCAACCCGTGGGTTTTGCCAGGTTTCACTGGACCCATTGGTTCCAATCTCCGGTTCCGCGTTTTGGGTTTCACATTTATGATCGCATTCAGATATGCTACTGTTAACCATGAAATGTTGACATTGAGACATCACAGCTCATTTTCGGCGTATTGGCCGTCTGAATGATCAAAACGAATAGACACACATGCCCTACAACATCCTGACAATGAACGTCAACGGAGCGTCAATGATGGTTGGTCGTGTATCTTGGGTAATCTGGGGGGGCGACAGGTTAAATACAGTCATGAACAAAATATTGGCTGCCTTTATAGCCAACAGAGAAAACGAAATGCTCCCTACCCCATCTTGGAAATGAACGTCAACAGAACATCAATGATTTTGTGTCTTGCATCTTCGGTAATATGAGTAGCACTTAATCAGAAGCATCCATAAACAAGTATGTGGCAGTTTGTATGGACAGGTATGTACGGAAGATTCCTGCCACATCCACCAGGACAGTAACAACTCATCTGATTTACAGAGCTACCACCAAGTATTCGTGAGCCTTTTGGTGTACCAACACAGTCAAAACCATGTATATAGACAATAACGGCCACATTGCGCTGTGATTAACCATAATGGAAGGCAAACAATCATTGACACTCCGTTTACGCTCATTTGCATGATGGGGCAGGGAGCGTTTCACTTTCTCTTTTGCCTATAAAGGCAGCCAATACTTCGTTTATGACTATTTGCAATCTGTCGCCCCCTAGATTACCCAAGATACATGACCAAGAATTGTTGACGCTCCGTTGACACTTAATTTGCCATGGGAGTATCCACAATATGGAATTATTTGATTTGGCGTAGTCCATCATTCACGTTTCTTTGGAAGCATTTCTAGCAATTTCATTTGCTTTCTTCTTGATCGCTACATTATTCTTTAATAATACATATAAATATATCGTTTCAAATATACTTTACAGTATCCGCTAATTCAGGATAATAATAATCTCCAAAATGCCATGCCATTTGAACAATAGTAGTCATTACTGCCAGGTTTGCTCAATAGGCTGCTTTGGTCTTCAAAATGAATGTTAGCTGCATCACCACACAGCAGATAGTGTACTAATCAGTGGCTGTTCCTTCATCAGTCAGCATATCTGGATCAAAATCTGTATCGTTCTGGCTATCCTGGGCAGATGCATCGAGAGTAAAAAATTCAGCACAGGGAAGAGATGTAGGTGAATATGCATATATGGCCGGCAAATTAATAATTTGGGAACATTGAGCTCTGGAAGTATTTCCAGTTGGGGCGGGTGGTGATTTGGGCAGAGGTGGCATTGGCTCTTGAGTCGGCTCTGGAGTCGGCTGTCTGTGTCAGTTGTGCGGAGGTGCACCTGTTCCTTTTCGTCTCCAGCGTGTCTCGGGAATTTTTGCACTGCCATTAAGGCAAGGAAGGAATCTGGCTGTGTGGTTTTGACGAAGCATAGCCTAGTGTCTTTCTATCACAGACTCCACCGTTCTAGGCCCAGGAAACTGAACACCCTGCTTCTCCTCTTCTTGGACCTCGGTGCTAGGATTCTTGATCAGCTGTTGCGTTTGCTCTATTGCGGCGCGCGCAAACCCTCATTTGGCCATTTTGGCCATATTCAAGGCCAGGCGCATGTTGGACTGGTCTAGCTGTACATGACCTCCTTGCCTTGCCATCGTACCAGACATGTTGAATACCTACATCAAATTAGTTGCTGCTTCAAACAATGAGATGCAGCTATTACCTCAACCATATACACTTCCGTAGCCTCCTCTAAGGTGATTAGAGCCTGTTTCGTCCACTCTCGGGAATGCTTATCAGAAAATTCAACAGCAAAAATCCCATTACTGACAGCATCATGATGTTCAATTTTGCGGACTGTACGGATAAATTCCTTCGTTGACCATGGAGGTTTCCTGTTACAGGTAGCAATCAATTGGTCGCATAGCGTTCGACATACACCTGCTGCAGGTTATACAGTTAATTGACAGCTGTTTACCACGGTATAGATATACTCACATCCAACTGCATGCTGCTTCTTATTTGTACTGCCTCCAGTCTTCCGGAAGATTTTTAAATGTGCATTTTTGGTCGTATTTTTGGTGACTGCATTGGCTGCTTCGTGGTGGAGTAACTGGTGTCTGTATTCTTACTGTGTGCCGATAAGTGACGTATTTGACGAAGCGCCTGCCAATCGGCTTGATTTGTATATGATCTGACCTGGCTGAGGTGGTTGTGTATCCATGATTTGCTGGTATAGAATAGGAGAGGAAGATGATAACGAACAGAAGTGGAAAGTCCTGAGAATCATACAGTTAGTCTCATGTCAGAATGGAATAATTAGCAGCCTACATGTTCATTATACTCAAGATGAATCCTGCTGTGTATCGCTTCAGGTTGAAGGGGTATCCCATAGCCCTGAGATGTGCAATAAGTCGGTCCGATGTTGTCGGTTTGTAAATAGGGTTAAATTGCAGTGTACTACAGCCGAAATCGCATGATTGTCAGCTATAAATAGGACATTGTTCGAGGAAAACGACATCTGCTGATGTTTCTGTCAAATAATCACCGGGATAATTCATGCAGCTGACGCTAACAATCGAGTCATGTTGTGTAGTTAGTCTAACTATTCCCATTCTATTGACAGTCAAAAGGGAGGTTTTGCTTTGTTCTTGATGAGCAAATGTACAAACCTTGATATAAAAGACGCAGTTTGCCTCCATATTGTCCATATCTTGCAACATACAACATCTCGCCCAACAACAAAGTCAATGCAATCTACAATGGTCAACGCTCCGAAAAAGCACTTTTCGCCACCTTCAGCGGGCAGATACAGCAAATCAACGCAGTGGTCCACCCAATGATGTCATCAAGTGAATGAAGGCAAGAGCGGCTTGGAGGCAGAAAGAGTCCGAGCCAGTGGGGCATTGCACAGCTTGAGATCCAAAACAAAGCTTGGGCCCGAGAAATGACGAGAAACACATTTCCTAAGCAATGAAGAGAAGCAGAAATGCATTGACAATTTTGTTGAGAGAGAAACCGCTGGGGCAAGAAACCGAGTTGAAGACACAGAGGCAGCGGTTCAGCAAGAGCAGGAAGATATGTAGCATGATGAAATCATGGGATTGACAAACAGAGAGCCTGAACAGACATTTGAGGAAATAATGTTTGTAATCGGAGACAATTTGAGTGATCTTGTAAGTTCCGATGATGCGGAGCATGGGGAAGATCATGATAATGAAGAGACAGAGCAGGGCAAGTTGAGCGAAGATGACATACCCAGCTGGGGGATGGGCACAATCACCAAAACGGTACCGCAGTGCTTGGAGAGGTTTTGGCAGAAGCAGACGACACTTGACGAATTGACACAACTGGAATGGGAGGATGCAGCCGACCACTGCCATAAAGGAGATAAGAAGTACGGCACATTCGAATTGTGGGTTCTGTCAGTCATTCATCCGCAAACAGATGATGACACTGCGGGACCTACACCGACAACATTTCGAGAACGTATGGAGCGTCTTGACATTGTCCCTGGAATATCGTAACTGCCTCATGGGACTTCTCACCTAGGAAGTTGTCATAGTGAGCTAGGTTCAGTGAAGCCACAGTCAAACATGAGCAAACCCAATTTTCAGCCCGCTGCGGAGTCCGATTCATCATCTTTGCTGCAAGCACAGCCTGTTGAACGTGTAATCATTGAACTTTGCATATAGCCTGCAGCTAATTACCAGATAGATTTCGGATTCCGACGCAGACATGGTGACGGCTCCTGTGTCTGCGGAGGCATAGATAGGCAAATTGTAATTATTGAGGTCAAATCTCGGTGAAAAGCAATTTGTTTACCAAATTTGCTAGGTGTCAGCTTTTTCTTTATTTCAGTGACCAAATTGTGAGAAATGATAATTGATCTGTGCATGTGCAAGGGTCGAACGCACCATGTGGAAGTTCTAGAATCCAAATGAGGTGGTAAGACAGCCAGCACATTCGATTTGTATCTGCAAGTGACTGTTAAGTGACAAAGCAAACACTATATTAGTGACGAAATATACTAACAAGATTTATGGGAGTGACATCAGCAAAATGTAATTCGGTCCCGAAGCCACACCCAACCCTCCCAGACTCTCCGGTACCCCTCACCAATGCTTCTAAGTACTTCCAGCTGCTCCCAGGCCCCCTGGAGCTTTGCAATGTGCTCTTGGACTCTGCAAGAGCATTCTCAGGTGCTCCTGAAAGCACCTGCAGTTATTGAGGTGAATTCAGGATGCTACGAGATTGACTATCAGGATACTCAGACTATGGAGCTGCTGAGACCTCTGCAGAGGTCTGCGGGAGACTTCGAGAGCAGCTGAAATCTCTGCGCCAGCTCTGCGGGAGACTTGGTGCCATATGCTCACTGCTGTAGTTCTTAGACAGTAGTGGTTCTTAGGGTTCCACAACTACAAGGTATTTTGTTGATCATATTCGTCTTTGTTACAGTCACAAGACTTGCTACATCATAATATAGCATGTATTATCTAAGTCTCTCTATATATATACATATGGTGATACAGGGATAACGGGATGGACTCAGCGACACAGAGTATCTATTGGGGAGAGCCAAGGGTAGATAGACATCATCACATTATACGAAATACACACTGTTTCATTCTCCACTCTTGGTCTCACGCACCCTTGCTGAGCATTCTTAGATCCATGCAATTTGTGTGGTCCATCATGGCCGGGTATCACTTCATATCCTCTCACCCTCTTCCTACGTTTCTCGAGCCAGAACTGCTCGTTCTCAAGAATTCACTTCGGATTCTGTGTAAGGTGCTGTGCAGTGTTGATGATTGGGTGTCGGCCTTCTAGCTCCATCGTTCTACCACCCCGTGCTTGAGTGAACTTAGAGATGTACTCCGAGGCCATGATTGTGCCAACATCGAGGCCGAAATCGTGCGAGTGTGGAGATACACTTGGTGGTTGCGATCGAGCGAGTCAGGAGATGCACTTGGAGGCCGTGATCGAGTCAGTTTGGACACATGCACTTGTAGGCCATGATCAAGCAGGATTGGAGGAGTACTTGGAGGGGGTCAATCTGGAGGCGGTTGTTCAGGAGGGAGGCGAGACGGGAGCTGAGATTCTATTCCTTCTTTAACTTAAAATTGTGGGAATGTAGAGAATTGAGCACAATATGGTCGGCCGAGAGATGAGCGACTGGTTGGGAGAATAAGACATTCGATCTTGGGATGATGCAGTATACGGTGAATACTGTACTCGGTGTATGTTGTGCTCGGTGTATGCTGTACTGGGTGTATGCTGTACTGAGTGTATGCTGTACTCAGTGTATGCTGTACTCGGTGTATGCTATACTCGGTGTATGCTGTACTTGGTGTATGCTGTACTTGGTATATGCTGTACTTGGTATATGCTGTACTTGGTGTTAACTCTTGATCATTGCATGGAGAGATAGAGAGGGATGATTCAACTTCGTGTTCTGAGGTGATGGTAGAGTTAAGGATGAGAAAGATAGAGATGAGAGGAGAAGGGGGGAGGGATATCATCATGAGAGACTGCGACTTCAGAGAATTTTGTGTGCGAGTCAATTTAAAATTCCGAATATGGCAGGTAAGAGTCCCGATCCGGTGTGTAATAACACTGATACGAGGTTTTCCCAGCCAAACCAGGCAAGTTGAACCCCTCATATGTGATATGTACTCGCATTCTCCACGTCATTCTCATCTGCATCCCCCATCTCTCTCGTTCTCATCCACAACTCAACCATCATTGCAGAACACAATGTTATGTCATCCCTTTGTCTCTCTCCATGCCCTGATCACGAGTTGGCACTGAGTACAGTATACACAGAGTTCTGCATCCCCACAAGATTGTATGTGTTCCCTTCATGCTCATAATTATGAGTTAACCCCTGAATGTAGCTTCAGCTTTCAGCATTCCTTTCTACATGATTGACCGCGATCAGCCAGCTGTTCAGGAAAGTTCAAAGGTATTATCACATTGTCACATTCCCTTGGTTGCAAGTTAACTAATTAATGAATAAAGTTTCAGCAGCCAGTGCGCTGTCCATTGAGCACCTCTAAGTACATGCCCAATCCCGCTCGATGATGGCGTCCACGTGCATCTCCAAAATCACTCAATATCTGGCCTCCCCATTCCCATGATTATAACCTCCAAGTGCATCTCCAAACTCACTGGATTACCGCCTCCAAATTAGCACAATTATGGCCTCCAAGTGCATATCGCCAAGTGCATATCGCCAAACTCGGTTGTTCACTGCTTCCAAATGCATCTCTAATCTCGCCCGATCGAGACCTCCAAGTGCAACACTTGACTCGCTCAATCATGGCCTCCAAGTGTGGCTCCTAACACTCTTGAATTCCACCTTGATGTGAATATCTAAACTCGCTCTATCACGGCCTGGAAGTGTATGGATAACTTCTCTCTATCATCATTTTCAGGCACTCCCAGTCATGTTGTCAGCGCTCCCAGACTTGTTGTTGCTGCTCCCAGACTTGTCATCAGCTCTCCCAAACTTGTCGTCGATGCTGCCAATCATGTATCCGGCATCTAAATCTGCTCTCAGGCTTGTTGTTGGCGCTGCCAGGTACTCCCCGGGTTATCACCAGATCACTTATGGCCACCTCGATTTGTCGCCAGTGCTCCCAGATCCACCAGAAGGCCCATGCATCACTGCAGTACACTTGGGAATTTGACCACCCTGGGATTGTGGTCCGACATCTTGCAGACACTGCCAGAGGCTCGCAGAGACAAAAATCCATTTTGCGGAGGTACTATTCCAAAATTACCAACTCTATGAGTCAGGTGTTGTATATGGTCATTTTTCCCGGTGTTCATTCAGTAAAGTACATTCAAGGTGAGTAATATATAGTTCCTTACAGCTGGTGGCTAACACTGGAGCAATGGTGGCTGAGAGCATGTAAGTGAAATGGTGCATCAGGAAAAGCCAAATGTCCTTCAATAACTTTAATTAGTTTATTGTACACACAAACTGAAACAAATGAAATCAATGTTTCCCATAAATATGGCATTACTTTAACATTCCTTACTGTTCTTTGAGTTGTTGTGATGCTGTTTTCAAGGGACTAAACCAGTTTACCCACTTTTACTATTGTGACAATGAGCACTTAATGAAGGGTTCACACTTTCTTTGGAATTATTACAAATCATCACTCCCCAAACTTTTATGTCACCAAATTCAATCTGACCTTGTAAAGATGATAGTAATCACTCTGTACATTACCTGAAGCATAAAGTTCTTCCTTTAAACTGTTCCCCATGGCTTAATTTGACAAATGATAATTACCACGCAGAAGTAGTTTTCAATTTTCAATTTGTTAATACCAGTACATTCAGTAGCCTGCAGATGATCAAATATCGCTGGAGGGTTATGCATCATTGCAATGATGATCTCACATCAGTAAATGATTGATTCCGTTATATTTACTTCTGTTATGGTACCTCAACAAACTCTAGAATATAATAGCACACAAAGGCAATTCTAAATCTGATCACTGACACTATTATGAGCCTCCAAGTAACATATCACTCTCTGCAATCATTCTTCAATTGACTAATTCCATATTATGAATACTGGTGATGCTGGTGATATTTTTGCTGGTGCTGTTACTATAGCAGATGGGTGGGCTGCTGCTGGAGATGATAGACCCACCTATAGGCAAAGCAGCTGTGAATTGCATATATGCAGCAGTACCAGAAACAAAGTAACTGACATGATTAGCGAAATTGTTGGGCTGCTCTATCAGCTCCACTGGAAATTATTCAAAAATGTGCTCACTAATGCTGCTGTAATCATTGTGAGGTTATGGAATTGCTTTTTCCAGACTTTTTGAGTGGATAATTCAGTGATTCATGCTGCGGATATCGTCTGTCATCTTGGCATGGGCCGCTGGCACAGCAGAATGACAATCCACTTCTAGTGGAGAAGAGTCATCTGTGCATGTATTACTGACCAGGTGATTAATGTGTCTGGTATCGCACATACATTGTACCATACCTCCTAGACCCAACTATATTGGGACCCTAAACTTGCCAGTTTTCCAGACCAGCAAACAATAGTGGATGGCCGTCACAGTGAGTGCAATGAATGTCAGGTTTATGGTGTCAATCAATGATCAATCTTTCATTCCCATTTGTAGCATATGAAAGAAGTATGTCCCATGAATGATATCCACAATTTCAGTAGCTACCATTTGACACTTACAATCCTAAATTGAAACCTCAAGGCAATGATAAAACAAGAAGGGAACTTTGAACTTACCTCACAAACTTTTGTGAGAGGTGTAAATCTGTCTTTATCCAATAGCCAGGCGACCAAGTTCTGGATGCCTGTGAACGTATTTGGTCGGAATACAGAATCGAAGTTGATAGAAGTCTTTCAGCAGTATACCATTACTTTACGGGAGCAAGTAATCTTTACGCAAACCTGATATACAATGTTTGTGATGACAATAATGTTTGGGATAATTTGTTTATGACTAAAATGTAGGCATATGGAGGGTCTGAGTTTATCTGGGCCGATGAAATCCAGCGGATTTCCTCATACCACCAACTATGAATCTGAGTGGTCTTCACCATATTGGTGGCAAAGGGATTCACCAAATTGACAATTTGATGGCTATTGGCTTTACACCTGCCATAATCCTCACTGGAATGTCTGAATATGTTGCCTGGGGATTGTATTCTGCGTCAATGATGAGGCCTGCCACATAATCATCAAAGGGCTCATATCACGACTGGTTTCCAGCTTTCCCTGCAACCAATTGCACACTGGCTTCATTTGAAATCTTCCTCTAGTAAATATATACATTTTCTGGCAAATTCAATTGTTTAAATACTTGATCTAATATATTCCCAGATGCTAGCAGCACAGGCTCGGGTTCATCCTCCTCCTCCAAAACATGATTGACCACCTGTGGTTTAGGATATACACGTTCCGCTGATGTAGGCGCTAATTCACATTCCCGATCCTGGTTTCGAAGTGTTGATGTGAAGTAATCTTCTGATAGCCAATAGCACATTGCATTCCTGGATGGCTACCAAAGATATTCATCTTCAGATTCCACATTAGCTTCATGACAAGCCTTGTAATTGTTCGGTATTGTTCAGATTGTCATCAGGATCCTCATCGAACATCAATATTCTCCTTCTTCTGGTGCTCCAAGGAGGAGGAAGAGAAGAAGCGTCGCAGCTTCATGTCATGATTGAAAATGGCGGCAAGTGGTAGTTATGAAAATATCGAAGAAGTGACTAAAGGAAATATATATGAATGTAGAGGAAATGAATACAAGTATTGTATAAGGGAAAGAAAGCGTTGTTATGATCAATACCATTATCGGGATGCATTATTTTACCCTGTTGACAATTCTAGGAACTGGGCTTGTCCTGCCACCTACTGTACCAACTCCTTGGATGGATGGCTACTCGGAACTAAGGACACCAGGTGATAACCATTCCCCAGGGCTATTAGATGTCTTCTTTTGTCTACAATCTTTGTCACAACAAGCTAAAAAGTGTTTACATTTCACTAAAGATTTGGGCAATAGTCTGCTGGTCAAAGATAACAAAGTACCAAGTATGTGATAGCCATACATGTATTTCTATCGCTGCCACTTTTTGATTCCCAAAGACAAGCATGTCAAAGGTTAATGCCAACATCGTAAAGTCGCAATCCATCTCATCATGCCTGAATATGACTCATGTAATAATACAGTATACTCAATACTCATAAGAGACCCAAACCTATCCAAAAAACTCCACATTATCACCCATCCATTCACTCTCCAAAGCACCAGGAAAATACCTACTCACAACATGAATCCTTGAACAACGTTCAAGCCAGTATATTCCAACCCCACCAGGAATAATTTCCAGCGGCCCAGCTGTACTGCTACTTGCTATTGGCAAAAGAGCCTGTAGCAGAGGGATTCACAATGTTACCATACTCTTGTAGCCAAGCGACATCCGCATTATCATCACTGCTTTCCATGTTATCAGTAAAGAGAACAACAGCATAGTGTCGGCTCACTTCAATGGATTGCTGTAGCCTGATATTCCTGCATTGAAGCTGCCTTTCATACATTAGGCAACCTGGTTTTGTACTCAGGATGCTTCATTGATTTGTGTGGCACCTCTGAGCATTATCATCCAAATCTTCCACCATCTTATTGATGATATCCTCAGCTGGAAGAACCAGGGTACCATCCAAAGCAAGGTAGCTATGGCCATCATATATAGGCATCTGGGCGCCAGATGGGCCATTGGCATGTAGGCCATGATAATCAACAGGAAAACATGTTGGGTTTTGAAATCCTATTGGCATATTTACATATCCGGAAGGAGTAATGTTATCAAAGGTTGGGGTCACATCAACAGCATGAAACCATTATCTCCTGTAGGCTGCGCCCGGTAGCACCAAAGTTGTCGAATTTTCCATCTAGCATCTGACAGACTGGCAATTGCAGCATTCACCATTGACACAATGGTTGTATTGACAATTGATGTAACTATCAGAAGCATCAATTCTTCATCCCCAGGCCTATGCCATGAATATAACTTAGTATTGTTTTCACCCACTGTCTTCCCAGCAACTTCAGAATCCACATAGGCAATGGTCAAGCTAAATGGCCCCTCAAGAAAATCGATCAATGCATCACAATATACCTTGATCAGCAAAGGCATGTGACTTGAGATTTCTTCCCCATTGTCTTCAGTATCTATTCATTGTCAGGAAGAGAATAGAAAGCGTGAGGGCAATGGAATACTTACCAAGGTGAAGGAATATATCTACTTGGTTGAGGTTTTGCAAATCCTATTCTTCCTATGGCAAAGGCCAATCTCTGTGAACTTGTCAAGTGCTGCCTTGAGTTGCATCCCACTGTGAATTGGCTTGTGTGACTGACTTGGAATATTCCAAAAGTGGACTTTGGGTTGATTGATGACTCATTCAAGAAATGTAATGATCGATTAAGAGATTCCACTGGAATGGGCTGGTGTCTAGCTTGTTGCTAATACTTACAAAATGTGCATTCTCCAAGACGCAAGCACTTTCTTTATTACATTTGCATTCCATTGTCAAGTCACCCATCACCTCCCGCATCCCCAGAGTTCCTGCTGCCAATTGGCAGACTCCAACAGGGGTGTTCACGGCACAGAAACGGACATTGTGAGTCAGCATCTGGATTCCATTAGTATCTGCGAAGATCGATTCCAGTAAGCAGAAGGCATCACATTACATTTTATGTTCTCCACGGTGGTCAATGATTCAGTAGTGGATCTCAAATGCTCATTACCCAAATCAATATTTGGAGTGTTGAATATATCGCAACGAGTAATTACATGTGAGCGCTGAGCTGAGTAGAGTGTGTCAAAGGTTGTAGAGATTGTAAGCAAGGCGTGCTGACAAGGAGAATATCTATGTGGGCTTGGAGGGGTTATCGTGAACTGGCGACATCAGCTTGGCAGCTATACAAATATGAAAGATATGACTTAACATCATCTAAGCATCCTGATTTATCAACTGAAAGCTACAATTCATCACCAACATAACTGAACCAATGCTCTGCAGTCATACCTCGCTTGTTTGTCCTCACTGAGGATTCTGTATCCCACGATAATGCCCCCAGCTGGTTATGGAATGAGAATGCAACATGTAAATTTCCATTGGAGTTATTGGGATAAGTTTGAGAACACCCGGGAGCACCAGAGACAAGTCTGGGAGCACCGACAACAACCCTGCCAGCACCTGGGAGCACCAGCAACAAGCCTGGATGCACCTCGAATCACTGTAAAGCAGTCTGGGAAAAATAACATCTTTGGGAATGGTGCAGGTGTGCCTGGAAATTCTAGCTATTACTTATTGTTCAAGGATTGTTCAAACTCAGGTATTCAGTTTGTATTCACATCTATGTATCTATATAGCTACCCGTCTACACACAGTATATCAGGACTAGCTGCAGGCGGACCATGAGAGCAATTCGAGGTGCGTCCAAGATGACAATTACGTGAACTCAGAGATACATTCCGAGGCCATGATGGAGCGAATTTCGAGATGCAGTCCGAGGGGGTAATCGAGCATGTTGGAGATAGATTCGCATGCCATGATCGAATGAACTTAGCGATGCACTCTGAGATTACGCTCAAGGGGGTTTACAGACGCACTTCCAGTCTATGATCGTGCAAACTTCAATCGCATCATCGAGCCAGTTTAGAGATGCACTTGGGGGCCATGATCGTGCGAACTTGTAGTCCATAATTGTGCGAGTTTGGAGATGTACTCGGAGGCGGTTATGGAACGTATTTGGAGATACACTAGGTGGCCGAGATTGAGAGAACTTACAAATGCACTCTGATATCATGATCAAGCACATTTGGAGAAGCACTTCCTGTCGAATATCGTGCAAACTTGATGGCCATAATTGACCGAGATTAGAGATGCACTTGGAGGCCATGATCATGTGAACTTGCAGTCTGTAATTGTGCGAGTTTGGAGATGTACTTGCAGGCGGTAATCGTGCGTAATTGGAGATACACTTGGTGCCTGTAATCAACGGAACTTACGGATGCACTCCCAGATCGTGATCGAGTGGGTTTGGAGATGCACTTGGAGGCCGTAATGTTGAGAGTAAAGCGGTACTCTTTGGAGTCCGTAATTGAGTGAGATTGGATAACGACTTGGAGGCGGTTGATGGAGGGCATGCCAGCTGCTGAGACTCTATTCATCAGTCAGCCTTGCAATGGTGGGAATGTGACAAGGCGACTGTACATTTGAGCTCTCATGGCGAGCTGGCTGATGGCAGTCAATTGTAGAGGGAGGCATGCCGGAAGCTGATGCTACATCCATGGTTCAACTTGTAATTATGGGAATAAAGGGAAGATGAACAACCTTCAGTGTATGCTGTAATCAGTGTGTGCTGTGCTTGGTGTATGCTTGTACTCGGTGTCAACTCATGATCATGCCAGGGAGAGATAGAAAAGGATGACATAACTTTGTATTCTGCGATGATGATTCAGTTATGGATCAGAAAGAGGGTGACGGTGGATGAGGATGAGAACGATGAGGAGTATATGAGCGAATATGAGAAATCATGGGTGCCATGTGCCAGATTGGGTTGGGAAGACCTCATATTGGCCATATTACATTCCAGATCGGGACATGTACATGCCATATTGGGGATGGTACATTGACTTGCATACGAAATTCTTGTAAAATCCAGTTTCGCATGATGATTTGCCCATCACCTGTCATCTCTCACCATCTGGTCCTCAACTCTACCATCACCTCAGAAGTCGAAATTCAGTCATGCCTCTTTATCTCTCTGTGCCATGATCGAGAGTTAACACCCGTGTAAAGTATCCACGCAGTACAGTATACACCCAGTACAGCATATAGCAAGTACTACATAAGCGCAATACTGAATACAATGAGTACTTTATACACCACATAATGCATCATCCCAAGATCGACTGTCTCCCACTCGCAGCCTGTCTCTCGGCTCCCAGCTGATGGTGTTGTACTCAATTCTCTTCATCCACACAATTATGAGTTACCAATGAATGGAGTCTCTGATTCCATTGCACATGCCTCCCGATCTACCACCTCCAGATTGCCTACCTCTAGATTGACTGCCTCCAGATTGACCGCCTTCAGATGAATCACCTCCAGATCAACTTCCTTGAAGTATTCCTCAAATCTTGATCTATTGTGACCTCCAAGTGCATCTCTGCGTTAACTCAATGTTGCCTTCCAAGTTCATCTCCAAACTCACTCCATCACAGCCTCCAAGTGCATTGATGAGTTCACTCCATCTCGGTCTCGAAGTGTATCTCCAAAGGTGTTCATTCGCAGCCTCCAAATACATCATCCAGGAGTGGTGGCGGGTGTATGGTGATACAGGGGTAATGGAGGTGAACAGAGTGATGGGGAGTATTGATTCGGCAGGCCCTAGAGTAAAGAGACATCATCTCATTTCCATCCCATCTTATCAGAGAATGAAAATACACACTATCTTTCACAACTTTTGGTCCCACTCGCTCTGTCCAAAATCTTCCGGATCCTCAATGTCAGGTAGTATTATATCTTCTCACTCAATTTCTACGAGCCTTGAACCAGAACAGCTAATTTTCATGAATTCCGTTTCGATGTCGTGAGACGTGTGGCGGAGTGTTGGTGGTAGGTTTGCTGCCTTCTAGCTCCATTGTTTCACCCCATTGGCCTCCAAGTGGTGCATCTCTAAATTCTCTCAATGGGTGTGTCCAAATGCTCTTCCGATTGTGCTCGACTACCATTGCCGGCCAGATTGACCGCATGGGTATATGTAGCAAGACTCATATAGTATAAGCCATATTATGACGTAGCGAATCTTGTGACTGTAACAAACACGAAATGGCTTGTGGTAATGTAGGAACCACTGGTGTGAGAATCCGACACCAAGTCTCCTGCTGTGCTGTGCAGCGGTCTCATCTGCTCTCAATGTCTCCCGCGGTGCTGGGCAGTAGTCTCAGTGTCACTCCAAGTCTCCCGCATATCTGCGCAGTGGTCTCAGGAGCTCCAAAATTGGACTATCCTCTAAGTCAAATCTCATAGCATCCAAAATGCACCTCCATAACTGCAGGTGCTTTCAAGAAAACTTAGGAATCCTCTTGTAGAGTCTGAGAGCAATTTCCTTAGCTCTAGAGGGGTCTGGGAGCATATAGAAGTACTTATAAACACTGGTGAGGTCGCATGGAGTGTCTGGGAGGATTGGCTATCGTTTGGGAAGCGATTTACATTTTGCTGATGTCCATGATAGGCATCGAATGTTGGAAATCGGGCAAAGTATGTTACAATCATTTGGCTGATCCAGAGAACCTTCACGATGATGATTCCAAGTGTTTCTCCTACTGCAATCCTCTTAAATGCATTGAATTCCTCAACCAACAGCCTGTGTTCAAAGAACATATGTAGTGTTAGCAACTGGTGTGGACAGTTACTTCAGGTCCGGGTCTGCGTTGCAACATAGCAATTGCCAATTGGGCAGTCTGTGTTGTCACTACACCCAAACAGTCAATTGTGATATGGTTCCATAGAACTCTCCCAACTCATTTGAGTTAGACGGGGTGTCAGTTAGTTGTCAAGTGGGTCCATGTATTGATTCATAGAATGATCACGTGTTTGCTGTTTGATAACGGTATGTTATCAACACTGCTTATCTAATATCCAATAATCACTATATGCATGTTTTGCTGTTTACAATATCAATTATTTTGGAATCTGTGTTATTTCTTCTATATTTTGTATTTTTGCCTGTTATGGTGGAAAATACTTCTGTTATGAGCTTGAATATCTGTATGATGCCTCAATTGCCCAATATGCAAGGCCAAAAAGTGTTAACTCACTGTTGATGCTCATTTTCATAATGGGGTTAGGAAGTATTCAGACTGAGAAAGTGACTATGTCACATCCTCTTTTGGCTATAGAGGCTGCCAATACGCTGGTGAGGCATAACAGCAATCAAATTAATTTTCAATTACCATATTGACAACATCAAAAATGGTTCGTGCTCTGTTGATGGTTATTATCATACTGGGGCTGTGACTGTATTGCTTTCTCTTTTGCCTATACAGGCTGCCATTACTTGTATTATATATATCCACTACCAAATCACAATTTAATTATCTGACTTACAAGACTAAATAATATTAACACTCCATTAACGCTCATTTTCAGAATGGGGCAGTGACCATGTCAATTCCTCTGTCAGCTATACATGGTACAATTACTTCTATTATATATAACCACTACCAAATCACTTTATAATAACCAGACTTACAAGACCAAAAATCATGGACATTCCATTGACGCTTATTGTCATGATGGGGTAATGGAGATATCATACATTTTATTGCCTGAAAAGGCTGCCAGTTTTGCATATATAAATTATTGCCACAAATTGGGATTTATATAAAATAAAATGCGTAGCCAAATATTGCTGACGCTCCATTGACACTCGTTTTCAGATTGGGGCAGTGACCATGTCACTGTGTCTTTTACCTTTAAAGGCTGCCAATATGTCAGATATGCACAAAAGCGACCATCTCACATTTCAATTAACATACTTCCAAGACCAAACACGGTTGATGCTCCAATGAGACTTATTGTATTGTATTGCCTAGTTACAATCTGCAGACATCAACAATGGTATGTATAATTATTTGACTACATTGGCTAACTTTCTGTCCAATTGTGACTTGGCTCTATGGCAAAGCTGAGTCTAGTAATATTCTTGTATGGGTCGCACTTGTTAAATTGAAATTTATCTATGTCACTGAATTTAGCATTTTGCCCACTACAGATCGGTGTGTCAACATATATTCACATGCGATGGCTTATAATTCTCCCAGACAATTTCTCCAGGTGAAAGTATCAGTCACTCAACATAAAGAACCTCGTGAAAACATATGGACCCCTTCTGTCCTACTTTTTCTTGTATCGCTTATTTCTTCTCATTTCCATTTTACTGACTATTATAATCCCTTTTGCCGTGTTTTTCTGAGATGTCCATGTTAGCTGAATCAATCTGGGGACATTCGGTGGGGCACACAAATCCTGAGGTGATGGGCTTTTCAGATCTAAAATGCCAGGGTCAAGCTCTACATCGGATTTATCGTCTACCACCCAGTCGTTTTGACTCAACCTTGGATTATCCACATCAGCAGTCCAGTCAAGCCAATTGTTGGTATCACAAATGCTTTCAGGTGCGCAATGCTCATCACTTTCAGCTGGATCACGGACAATTGTCTTGGGTCGGTGGACATTCAATACTTGAATTCATCCTCTGCCAAGGTCTATTGGAAACAGAGCTCTTGGCAATGGTGATCTTTCCAATAATTTAAATGCAGCCATACCATCACGTTGAATGGTTGACCAGGATGCTTTGTCAATTACTTCAGAATTTGAATTGTATCATACGGCTGTCATTTCCTTGTTTTGAGCCGTAGAGTCTTTCTGTTTATCACTTAAGTTTTGGCTGCCCTGCCACATCTCCAAAATGTGGTAGACCTTGGCCATTCTGTGGAATTATCTGTCCTCCAACTCTCTCTTCAATTCAAAGTCATTTCCAGGATCCATTATATCCAATGATGGGTCATCACTTACCAATATCCCATTATTGGCATCAGGAAACTGTTTTGGCACGACTTTTCTGTGAAGGGACTCACATGTCGTTTTTGACTGCCTCCAACCAATAACATTTCGCTCAACAGAAAATCTGGCCTCCACTCCGACACCATGTGGTATAGTAGAGGATATGTTGCATAGTACAGTAGCAAGATCGGTGTACTTTGGGTGCTTTTCCTCTTCCTGGCGCCACAACTCGGTGATATCAGGCAACCAAAATACACTGCAGATATCAATGGAGTTGGTGTGGTAATTATTAAGCGACAGATTAGCATGCTCCCAGTACTTTGGTAATTCAGGCAGTGAATTCAAATACAGCCATGCTGCAGTCCACAAGCCTACTGTGCGATTGCTTTGTCCTGGTATCATTTCAGCCACATTTGTAGGTGTTCAGTCTTCTCCATCATCGCTGGACAAATCATTTGAATCAAAAGAAAATTGTCAACTTCCAAAAGCTGTTGCAGAGGTAAAGAGATTGTTGCTCGGTACTAGATCTGGTTTATTGACAAACAATTATCTACAATTGGCACAGTATTTGTTCTCCACAAACGTCAGAAACACTTCTTGGTATTGGGTGGTATCAGAAGTATCGTAATCTGGATTAATATCCAATGCCTTGTCCCACTAACTAAATAATTGCAACATGTGGAAAAGATCCAGGATGTATGCCGAAATGAGAACTAGCCAGGTTATTGGGGTAACTCTAGTACGATGTTTGGACAGCTTCTGTTGCACACACTTCATGACAAAGTATAAGTCTTCCTTCAATGAAGTCTTCTTCTTAGCAATAGTTTGCATAACGCCATCCATATGATCTAACATGTCATTGTATAAAGTGAGGTTGTAATGAGGAGTAACAGTATGCCTTGTTGATATTCAGAGGGTCCAGTTTCGGAATGGTCCTAAGACTTCCACGACCTACTTGACAATCATAAATTTACACTGTGTTGTGAAGATACGCCGTTAATCACTGTGTGTTGAATTCTTGAGCCAACCATGGGTGAATTCTTGTGACTGCTTGGCTTCCTCAATCAACTACCATGTTAACCTCTACAGTGTTTTCACATGAATAATGTGTAGTACTGCGATTTGTACTTTGTCTTTTTCACTGTCAATGAACGTGTTTCGATGACCAGGTGTCAGCATAATCATTATAGCATGCATTCCCTGCCAGATGCCAGTCAGTTTCAGGACTTTCAAAATATCTTGAAATATGTACTTTCTCAACAATCTTTGCTAGATCTGGTCTCATGGCTGACACCTTGTTGTTTCTAACATTGCCCTCTTATCGCAGTTGTGACTTTTCCAAATGTCTGTGGTTTTATTCACTCAAATTTGGTGATTAGACTCCTGGGCTCCCAATACATTGCGCAGCCATTTATACTGAGACTGCACATGAATGTACCCAAAGCAAGCTGAATGGCATCCACTATGCATGATATGTGGTTTCTTAATGCAGGCCACTCAATTCGAGAGTCCTCAAGAGTTCATTGTACTTCCCAAGTGTTGAGTAATGTGAGGAAGCGTTATATGTTGTAATTTGAAGCAAACTGCTGTTGGTAAGCTCGAAATGATTGGGAACTTCCTTGAAATGTGTGGGGAACCTTGCTCCAGTATGTTGATCCTTGATGTATTATCTTTCATTAGCTTTTGAAATGAGAACAGAAGTGGCTTTCAACCTCATCCAATGAGAGTTGAACTCCTCGCAATGCCCAACTGCAATCCATCTAGTACGCAATGACCAGTGGTATGGCTAATTTATTCATTGATGTCCACCTGTCTAGAGCCAGGCGAACTTTAGTTCTTGAATGCAATTGCTTCTTGATTGCATCCAGTGTAAGTGAGTATTCCCTCTGGCAAATATTGCTAAGGGTTCTGGTGGAGGGTAGCAAGAGCTCGCAGCATAATTCATTATATGACTGTCGTGGCTCTAGGTTTGACATAGCATTCCATGCAATAAGAGCTGATACAAATCCTAACATGAGGTAGCAATTGCAAGTGTCTTGGTACAATTCGGTAGCTACAATATTCTGTAATGCCAGTTAGGTGGGTATTGTATGTCAACTCAGTAAATATGGATAAGATTTAAATGTCACATAAAAATTTCCTTTGTGAACTAACTATTATAATCCCTCGACATCCGTATCTCGTCACATTAGGCAAAGCTGTTTCATTGACCGTTGAGCTAGTCAATTACAAAACTTCTGACTCTGTTAATTTGTTCAACCTCGCAATGTGCACTTTTCCCAGCAAGTGTGATCTAATTGAGCTGGTCCCATGTTCTGATGGATGGCGAAGAACTTGTATACACACAATACATATGATGCATGTGCTGCCAGTCCGCACAATTCTGGAATGTAAATAGAATCGCCATGAAGGTGCATGTCAGGATATATTCCATCTTAAAGGTTGCTTTGAGTCCATATTCAGAGAAGTCCATGAAGCATCAAATAAGATATGTTGATTAAGGTTGCCAAAATCGTGAATAAAGACATCTTCATTTCTTGATGATATCATAACCTCCATCAAGGAGGTATCTATAGAATGTACATCTGACATGGTGGATGAAATTTGAATGCTGTTTTATTCAACTTGAATGACAGTCAGAAGTTGTGTTAAAGTGTAGTAGAATACTAGTTCCCAAATATTGAGTATAGAGCTACGAGCAAGCAGAAAGTGTGACCTGTGAGATATTGCATGAATAGTTGTGATGTTGTATACAAAAACATATGGCAAAGACTGACCATGTATAACCCAATTTTGGAATGATGTAATGTATTTCATTGCTGAGTCACTGACTGCACCCCCACAAATACTGTTGATGCCATTGACACTTATTTTTAGGACGCGGTAGTGATATTGTCACTACTAGTGTTAGCAACGGGTCCGGGTAACCCGCCAGCGGTCCGGGTTTGGACCGCAAAAACGGGTCGGTTCGGTTCCAGAACCGGCCAAAAACCCGACCCGCAGACTCTTGGCGGGCCAAACCCGGACCC
>Ga0307514_10001276_pt1 | contig 32907 bp, 16 predicted proteins | sample 16_EM_MG_FD_203088 | JGI IMG/M metagenome (GOLD analysis project Ga0307514, IMG submission 203088) | Populus trichocarpa ectomycorrhiza microbial communities from riparian zone in the Pacific Northwest, United States - 16_EM | ecosystem: Host-associated > Plants > Roots > Unclassified | place... | reverse complement strand
ACATATTATCCAGCTATGCTGTTAGCATAAATAAAGTCTTGGCTCGCAGGCCAAGCCTTTTTCATTGGCTTAACGCACAAGCCAAACCTTTTATGGTTCAAGAGCATAGATAGGCCAACGTGCCAGCCTATTTTTTTTTATTTGATTTTTTTTAATTTTTATTTTTATTTTTTAAAAAAGATTGTTGTTTTATTTTAAAAAATATCTCATGCATGCATTAGTGTTTAATTACATTACTTTAACCATAAATTTTACAAATTAACCGTGATTACCTCTAGTTTTTTTTATAATTTTTTAAATTGGTTATTTTTAATTCAAACTTCATCATTTAATTGTTATTTTTTTTTTGTATTTGCTGCATTTTTTTTCAAAAAAAAAAATCCGGCTCAATATATCGACTGAGAGTATTTGTTTTAGAGGTAAAGGTTGAGGTTTGGATGTGAAACCCACTAAAAAACCATAAAAAACAAGAAATATTAACTTTTATAATTAAGTTTTATGTATAATTAGATTATACCCAACCACAAAATTTAAACTAAACACACCATGATCTTTCCAAAGCACCATCCATCTGTATACTTAAATAAAATAAAAGATTAGTCGAAGAAGTACGTGTAAGCTGATAATACATTTATTTAAAATATAATAATAATAAAAAAATAAAAAGGGATTAGGCAGGCACACACCCCCACCTAACCATTATTAACAGGGAATGATTACGCATATATCTGATTTATTAAATAACAAAAATATCTTACAACCAAACAAACAAACTGACGTGGCAAAACATTGACTCTTAAACATTATTATTACGGATTTGCCCCTTTCTTCTATATATCAGCCACGGCACAGCCGATCTCTTTCCTTCACTTCTCGTCCCCCATCATCAAACAATAAAAAAAGAAGAAAAAAAGAAGAAGGAAAATGGCACTCTCAACCACTCTCAGCACTGCAAGACCCTCCATCTCCCCTCTCAAACCCCAAAACTTCACCTCAACAACCAGAAACCCTAACCTCAAACCCAAAACCACTTCTGTTTTTGCCTCCCTGCGCTCAACTCCAACATCAAAGCCCACAATCTCTTCCAACTGGGCCTTAGACAGCTGGAAATCTAAACCAGCACGCCAGCTTCCTGATTACCCGGACCCGGTTGAACTGCACTCGGTGCTCCAGACCCTTACCAATTTCCCGCCAATTGTGTTCGCGGGCGAGGCTAGGAAGCTTGAGGAGAGAATTGCGAGTGCTGCTGTGGGAGGTGCCTTTTTATTGCAAGGTGGAGATTGTGCTGAGAGTTTTAAAGAGTTCAATGCCAATAATATTCGAGATACTTTTCGAGTTTTGCTCCAGATGGGTGTTGTTCTCACCTTTGGTGCTCAAATGCCCATCATCAAGGTCCCTTGTCTTAAAAGTTTTTTGTTTTTTAATTTTTGGAATTCTTTTTTGATCAAATGGGTGCTTAGGTTTTGCTGCTTTGTTTCTGACCTCTTGCTAGTTGTTACTCTTTATTTTTAGTTTGTTTGTTGATGATCATAGGGAAAATCTGCTTGGCTTGGTGAAGATGGAGCATTTGTGGTACTAACGTATTTGGGACATTTTTTTGTTGACTTCATGACAGGTTGGTAGGATGGCAGGCCAATTTGCAAAACCTAGATCTGACCCCTTTGAGGAAAAAGATGGCGTGAAGCTACCGAGTTATCGAGGAGATAATATTAACGCCGATGCTTTTGATAAGAAATCTAGGACACCTGATCCTCAAAGGTTGATCAGAGCATACCTCCAATCTGTTGGCACCTTAAATCTCCTTAGAGCTTTTGCCACTGGTGGATATGCTGCTATGCAAAGAGTGTCACAATGGAATCTTGACTTTGTAGAACATAGTGAGCAAGGAGACAGGTACTCCTGAGTTATTTCCTGGGTTTATAAGTTATTATCTGTTGGTTAGATTTTTCTTTACCCTCATAGCTAGTCTACAACTTAAGGAATATGTTTTTAACAATGGTATAGGGTCACAAGAACTAGGTCTCGCATGATGTTGGTGATGCCTCGTTCATTTTTCAACATATATAATTTTGTGACTATCCACAATAATGGCCAAAATTAAGAACTCCCAGCAGCTCGGTAGAATCCAATTTTAGAAGCATTTTCTGTTAATGAGATTTGTAAACTTGATTGGTTATCAACTGTAGTCACATTCTGTTAGCCAACCAAATCTCCAAGAGTAAGATTGGCCATAAACTCATTAACATTTGGAGTACTTAATTGTAATTTAATAAATGTGCTTGTAACAGATTCATGGAACTTGCACGGAGAGTTGATGAAGCTCTTGGCTTCATGGCTGCTGCTGGCCTCACTATAGATCATCCTGTAATGAACACAACAGAGTTTTGGACATCTCATGAGTGTCTTCATTTACCATATGAGCAGGCTCTAACCAGGGAGGACTCAACAACTGGCCTCTATTATGACTGTTCTGCTCACATGCTCTGGGTAGGTGAGAGGACCCGGCAGTTGGATGGAGCACATGTTGAATTCCTACGTGGTGTATCCAATCCTCTTGGCATCAAGGTAATGGCTATTACAATCTCGTACTATTTGAGATGCAACCTCACACTCCCATACATTTTGTAATTATGATGTTCTTTGGTTGTAAATGGTCAAACAAACATGATTTTTGTGCGAGGGGTTTATCAGGCTTGTGGCAACTGTAGCACCCGCACCCGCAATTATTCTTTGATGAGAATGATTATTTTGATTGCTGAGAAGACTTGAATTTTACCTCAAAACATAGGATTACTTTTACTTAAAAATGTGAAAATTCGCTTGTCTATATCTTAACCCTATTTGGAATTCAAACGTGACTTGAAGAAGTGAGGACACTTAATCCTAGGCTGCACTTTTTAATCCAGCTTTGTTTATGAGTAGTCTCTGGTTTTAATTATGAGTACTGAGGCCTGTTTTTGATTCCTCTGCAACCACTTTACTGCAAAAACATCTCTGGATTAAAGGTTTATGGATCAGGGCACTTGAATTGATAGAGTTTGCTCTTATGTCTTTCACTTAGCTTGAATTCAAGTAATAACTTTCTCTTCTTTTAGTTTTTATTTTAATCTCACTGCAACTTCCTTTTCTTGGTGCCCCCCTTTGTGGTTTCTTGATGCCTGGACTTGTCACGCAGGTGAGTGATAAGATGGATCCAAAGGAGCTTGTGAAATTGTGTGAAATTCTTAACCCGCACAACAGACCTGGAAGACTGACAATAATTACCAGAATGGGAGCAGACAACATGCGGATTAAACTCCCCCATCTGATAAGAGCTGTGCGCCACGCTGGGCTTATAGTCACATGGGTCAGTGATCCCATGCATGGTAATACGATTAAAGCTCCATGTGGTCTCAAGACAAGGCCATTTGATTCAATCAGGGTAAGAAATAAACTCACGAAACTCCATACTTCGTAACTTCAAAATGAACTGTGTGCTCATGATGGTGTTTTAACGGGAGGTATATTTACTCGTCTCAGGCTGAGTTGAGGGCATTCTTTGATGTCCATGACCAAGAAGGTAGCTATCCTGGAGGAGTCCACTTAGAAATGACTGGGCAGAATGTAACGGAGTGTGTTGGGGGGTCAAAGACCATCACTTTTGATGACTTGAATTCCCGCTATCACACACATTGTGATCCTAGACTGAATGCTTCTCAGTCGCTGGAGCTGGCATTTGCCATATCAGAGAGGCTGAGGAAGAAAAGGTTAAGAGCTGGTGATGGTATTCTTAGCGGACATAACACTGGTTCTGTAGCGTAAGAAGCCTAGCCTATGTTTTGATTTGGTGCAATTATATTAGCGTGTAATGTTTTCAGTCTTTCTGCATCTGTGAACGGAAAGACTTTTTGTGAGACAAATTTTGCATTCTCTACGAGGCACCGGACCTTACAAGTTATAAAACTATATTTGTTTGCTCCACTCTTGCTCTCTCACCCACATAGTTTTAAAACCCGGACCGGCCCGGCGGATCGACCCGAGACCCGGCTGACCCGGGGCTGGAACCGGGCCGGGTTTAAGAAAAAACCAGCCAGGGATTTGGTCAGGAGAAATCCGGTCGTCCCAGAGGGTCAACTCGTGACCTGTAAGACCTGGTAAACCCACATGAGACCCGACTGTTTTTTTATTTATATATATACGTAAAACGTCATCGTTTTAGCTTTCTATTGTCAAAAGACTCAAAACTCAAACCATATGCAACATGAAGATAAAAAAAAACCCAATCTCTTCAATCTTCAAAGCCATATTAGCTGTAAAGAAGAGCAAATGAATTTAAGCCACATGCAAAAGACTTCAAGGCAAGTTATACTAGATTTTGTCCCCGTCTCTGTTTTGGCCCTCAACAAATTGTAGGGTGTTTACTTATTTTTCTAGTGGAAACAAAGAGATCAATAATTGAGATTTTTTCTTTGATAAGTTTTTTTTTTCTGGGAAAACATTTAACATGGATAATTTCTGTTGATTATAGGAGTGGAGTAAAGGGGGGGAAAAGAGAAAAGAGGGGGGTAATAGATTTTATGGTGATTTAAGACAACTTCTTGGTGATTCAAGACAACTTCTGCAACTTTTTAATGTAAGGAGAATTTCTCAATATAGAGGCATGGGCATGAGAGTTAAAAAACAAAAAAAAAGCCAAATCAAGACAACTTCACTTCTGCAGCTCTTCACGTTTGGTAAATCATGCTCTGACTATTAATGAGGTTTTAAAACTATCCTCACACGCACACATTTCACCAGGCACACTCTAGGCGGGTTTGAGCTTGAAACGGTTGCAAAGAGTAGTGCAGAACAGAAGCTTATCTGAAGCATCAGGAACGGAAGTAGGCCAGCACTTAATTCACTTCAACTTGAAATCAGTGACTATAAAGGTTGCTGGCAACCTTTTGTTATAGTAGACAAGGCTTTCTGGCAACCTTTTGTCACTAGAAAATCAGGCAAGAGGTTTTCAACCCTCCAAGCTTATTTCTTAACCCGTTTTGGTTAGAAAACACTTCTAAAACATCATATAATATAAGCCTAAATTATCTCGTTCAGTTTCTATCTACTTTTTCCAAAATAGAAAAGAAAAAAATTTAAGGGACAAGGTTGTGATTAAACCAAAACATGAGGGACATAAAAATAAGATTTGTCACGTAACTATAACACTACAATAACGTGAATAGTGATTTTGTCTCTCATTGCATAGTGAATTATAGTTTTCTTTCAGCACATTTTATAATATAACTATAACTATAATTATAATTATAATTGTGATGATGATGATCATACCAAAGAGAAAAATACTGTAGGCATAGACTTAATTTACTATTCATTGTTTATAATTACTTTTTTATTTTATTTTAAAGAGAATCAATGAACTTTTTTTTAGGGGTAATTTGATCTTTTGACTTTTAATTATTTTGTTTTAGATAATTTTTTGAATTGAAGGTTTTTATGATTTCACCCCCTTCAATTTCTTTTTCTATATGATTTGATCCCTTTTTTTGTGTTTTTTTCCTTGGATTTTTTTTTAGAATTTATTATGATTTTATCCCCCAACATTAAATTTATTAGGAATTAAGCTTCTTGATTAAACATGAATTTAAAATTTCATGAGTTGTGAGTTTAGAGGATTAACTCAAGTTTAGGAGATTCACACAAGTTTTCTTTTTTATTTTTTTAAGCTAATGTTTTTTTTTAAGTTTTATCTTTCAACATTTATTTATTTTTCAGTTTTATCCTTCTTTCATCTTTCATCTGTCATATTTGTTTTTTATTATTTTAATTGATATTTATTTTGTTTTAGATGATCTTTAAAATTTAAGCTTTTTTACAATTCATCCTCCATTTTTTTGTTCGATGTGATTTGATCCTCATTCCTTTCGTTATAATTTTTTTTCTTTGAAAACTTTTTTTTAATTTACATATTTTTGTGACTTCATCTTCGAATATCAATTTGGTTGGGAATTGAGCTTCTTGATTGAACCCGGATGTAAGATTTCACGAGTTGCGAGTTTGAATGATTAACCCTGTTCTAGGATATTCGCGCAAGCTTGCTTTTTTAAAACATTTTTTTTTTCCAGTTTTATCAATCAATATTTATTGATTTAATTAAATCTCATCTCTATTCTTTTATCGGACTTGAGGTCAGTTGAAACTCGATCAAAGCCCAGCCAGGAGGATAATAAGAGAAGGAAAAAAAAAAGGCAGATTGTCCAACCAGATTAAAATTGTTCAACCAGATTAACTCAGTGTTGTCATGTCCATTACTCGATACTTCAATTTTGCAGGTTAGCATCGGTCAATAAAGTGTATCGTTTTCTTTTCATTTTACTCCCTAGATACTTTTTGTGATTTAATTCTTTAACAATACATTGTTTCATGATGACAACGCTAATTTGTTTTTAACAAGATCACAATTTGAATAGGGTGATCAGTTTGGCTGTTAGGTTGAGTAAGCCACATCAACATTTTTATTATGTATTAACTTATATAATGGTTGATTAATTTTATCTTATATAGTGGTCACGTTTTTATTTTTATTTTAAATATTTTATCACATATAATGCTTAGATATTTTTTTTTTTAGTTTAACGTGGGTGTCCGGGCCAGCTTGCGAATACCTCGACTAATCCCACGGGCCTTGAAGTTAACGACTATATAAGCCTCCAGTGGCCATCATATAAGCAACCACATGGCTCGAATCTAAAACCACAGAGAAAGCAAACCTCTTGATCCCAAACTTTTACCACTGGATCACCATCTATATGGCTAATGTTTAGACATTTTGAATGTAATAATTGGAGTTTGGAGCGACAAGAAATACGAATGTGGTTATAATAATTATAGCAAGGAAAGATTACTCGTCATATCCTATAATTTAGTTGAAATTATCTTTATATTTTGAGTTTTGAAAAATTATAACTTGTATCCTATATCAATATAAATTTTCAAAATTAATAAAAAAAACTAAATTACCCCCACATATATTATATGAGAAAATCACATTCTCTCTCTCTTTCCCATTCTTGATTCTCCCCTCTCACCAGAAACCCTAACCACGTTACTATTACAATACCTCACTGACAACCACCGTCACCCAAATCAATTCCACCCAAAAGCCACAGCTCTCCTCCGCCACTCCACAACCATTCAAACCCTAGTCGATGCCACTGTCAACTCCTCATCTCTCTTCTTCACAATTTTGCAGATTATTTTGTATTTACTCGTTTTCTTTCAAGAAATCAACCAATTTAAAAAAGATAGTATCCCATTGAAAATCTTGATGCGTGGGTTGTGGATTTAAAGATCTAACAAGGAAATACGTCATCGTAACTTGTTTTTTAGGACTAATTTGTTTTTTCTTATAATAATAATGAAACGTCATCGTAGTACAATGGTGGCGTCCGGTGCTACAAGGAAATACGGTTGAAGTTTAATATGTTTTACAACTATAACTATGATGATAATAATAATAATAATGCCATGCCACTGTAGCACAATAGTGGTTTTGATTAATGTCATGTTATCAGCCCTCCTTCAGCTGTTAATTTCAGGCCCAACTAACAGTCGCGATCCGTACAAAAGGGCCCAATTAGCTTTCCAACCACTTCTTAAGTGAACACACAGCACGACACCAAACACAGAAGCAGCGACCACCCCATCTCCAACCCCAACGCTTACGTACGCACAGTGAGTAACGTAAGAAGTGGGTGGTAGGCGTGGGCGTGGGTAGTGGCGGAGTTGGTGCCAATTCCCTTGTTATTACTTGCTACGATTGCCGACTAGTCTGTCTCATTGTGCGCACTTCACACTCACCCGCCCCCTCGCGCACGCTAGCATCATCTCCATCCCCACCCTCACCCAATCCCACTTCAGGCGGTTGCCCCCTCATAAACACTACCTCCCTCCCTGTACCTCGCTATGTCTATTATAACAACAACAGAAGCCACCAATTTCCCATTCTCTCCTTCTCCTTTACTAGCCCACGCCTCTCCTTTCCTCTCCTTGTCATCCTTCACACACACCCACAACCATGGAAACAACACCTTGTGCGACTCCCAAGCGTGTCCCGCCGCCATGCTGGACCCGAGATGAGTCACTTGCCCTAATCAAAGCTTACTGTGACAAATGGTACTCCGTCAACCGTGGCAACCTCCGCGCCGCCGACTGGGAGGCCGTCGCCGTAGCCGTTCCACCTAAATCGTCCCTCCAGTGTCGCCACAAGATCGAGAAGCTTCGGAAACGGTACCGTGTGGAAAAACAGAAGTGCCTTGAGTACCCAGGTCGGTTTTTCTCTTCTTGGGATTTGTTCCCTTTGTTAGATTCATTGGAAATCGGGTCTCTGGGGTCCAAAGGAGACCAAGAAATCGATAAAGGGAATGATGTTGGAGATGGGTTTCGCGTGAAAACGTTAGGAGACAGGTATTTGCTGACTACTCAAAAGAATGGGAAAACCAATGGGGATTTGGACCCAGATGAGGATTTCGGTTTGGATCCAGATCTTGCTTTTCAGGCTGCGAAATATAGCAAGGTTCACGGGGGCTTTAATGTTCATGGTGATTCTGAAAGTGGGTTTGGTTTTAAATCTGTCGCTAATAAGAATTTGGTATCTGTTGCATTTAGACCCAAAGATTATGTTGGCGTTAATGGGAAGTTAACGGCTAATGTTGGTTTAAATTGTGATAATGGAGGTGAGTTTGGTTATAAAGTAGAAAAAACACGGGGGGGTAGGAAAGTTATGCCCCAGGGAGTTAGATTGCCGGATTACGAAATGATTGCTAACAATTATGGCTCATATGTTAGGGATTTTACTAAAGGTGTCCATAGCTATGGAGGGTTTCCGTTGAAGTCCTTAGGTGATGGGAATTATAACACGATTGACGGGAAGCCCACTCCTGATTTTTGTGATAATGATGATCACGTGGAGATTGACTATGGAAATGATAAAAGAGATGAATTTGGCAAAAAAGTTACTAATGGCTGGAGTTACTCACCTACAGGGGCTAGGCCAAAGAATTGTGGCACTATTGATGGGAACTCGAGGTCCAATGCTCGATCTAGGGCCGTGAATGGGTCTGTGAATGTTGGGATGAATGGCATTGGTGATGGAGTTAAAAGAGAGACGGATCCGATTTCTTTGTTGGTGTCAGCAATTGAGCAGGCTACAGAGAGTTTTGTGAAGGTGGAGATGATGAAAATGGACATGGCCTCAGAGATTGAGAAAATGAGGATGGAAATGGGGTTGAAGCATAACCAGATGATACTTGAATCGCAGCAACGGATTGTGGATACACTTGCGAAAGCAATGCTGGAAAAGAAGAAGGAAAGGGAGAAAGTGGAGGTGCGGCCACCTAATTCAAGCAGAAACGGATTTTCTCAGGTTGCTGCAGTGGATTTTGAAAGGATTGGTAAAAGTATCGTAAAAGAAGGCGAAGCTTGTTTTACCTGACTTTCAGATCAAGCGCAAGTCGTAGTTGTTTTTGTTTCCTGTTATTCTCAGGATGAATCATTCTTTTGTTACCAAGTAATGTTTGCAATGATCCCATTCTCATCAGTAAATATTCTGCTACAGGATTTTAGATATTCTTTTGATCTCAATGAATGGTGCATCACTGCATCTGGTGGGTTTTTTCAAGCTGCTTAGCACATCGATTATCTTGTTCTTACTGTTCTGATCATGACAATCTTAATTGATAACTTGATTTCAAATATTAACTGCTTTTTTCTTTCCTAATTTATCATTCACATCTTGTGTGCTTGGATCACTGTGTTTATATTCGCTTAGAGTACTTAACCACCATTTTCGTTTGGATAATTTCTTTGAATTTTCCACATTGGTAATAACTAATGGGATGAATAAAACACCCAGTCTCGATTAGCATTTACCACTTGCTATTTAAGTGCGTATATTTGAGAAATGCCATCATCCTTTATTTTTTTCATTTCTAAAAATAAAGACTTTTATTAGGAAATTTGTTGAGAATGTATTTTTTACAAATTTAAATTTATTTTACTTAAAATTTATTTTTTATTTTTTTATATGGATTTAATATGTTAATATTAAAAAATATATTTTAATATATTTCCTAACAAAATTTAAATTTATTTTATTTAAAATTTATTTTTTAATTTTTTAGATCGTTTTAATATACTAATATTAAAAATAATATTGTAAAAAATATATATTTTAATATATTATAAAAAAAAATACATTTCAAAATGAAAACTATTTTTTTTTCTTTGAGCCTGTAGATAAGGCTATTCACCTTCTCCAAAACCCCTTTCTATATATATATATATATATATATATATATAACTTAAAAAAACTCTTTTATTAATGAATATTGTTATTACAAAAACCTCGTAAAACAATTTGAGAATCGAACTTTTGTTTTATAACTAAATCTCACGTAATAAATAAAAGAATTTAGGCTTTTTTTTTTTTTTCCTGAATGTATTTGGAATTTTCATAATGTGAGGTTCTAATTTCCATCCTATTACCACTTTGATTATTATTATTATTTATTCCCGTAAGAAAATGGAAGTGAATGATAGCTATAAAGATTATATTGAAACAAAGAAGAGCGGGTTGTGTGCCAGTGGTGGGCCAACGGTAGTTGGCTCGGTCAGACCACATAGGTCATAGAGACGAGGACCGAGGGCTTGGATTTTTTTTGGTATACAACACACACACACACACACACACACACACACACACACACACACACACACACCAGTGACCCGACTCATCAATATAGTCGTCCCTAATTGAACGGCAGATTTCTAGCTTGTGAATCCTCGTGTAACTTGTAACCACCACCATTTTCCATTCTATTATCTAAATAAAAAAAGAAGAAGAAGAAGAAGAAAAAATGATTAAAGCATTGCAGACCAATAATAAGAAAAGAAATCGAATACAGATAAAACACTATGACAAGAAACACAGTCAACGTGAAAGCACTTAAAACACGGACCACACTAGGAATGAAGAAGAAGAATAAGATAATGATTTTTTTTACTACATAGGTATGACACCGGTATATATGGTGGTAATGATAATAATAATGATAATTTATTTTTCACTATACACAAATAATATCAGCATGATAATGATAATGATATTAATGATTTTTTTTTTTATTATATAGATATAATACCGGCATGATGATAATGATTTTAATTTTTACTATACAAATATGACACCAGTGTAACTACATGATTGGTTAGTTGGTTGAATATCAAGTGTTCTAGACCTTCCATTAACTTGAAACCACTTATATTTAAGTGGGATGTTGATGGTATTTTTACTAAGAAATAACATAGTCTTTTTGATATTGATGAGGTTCTTTGTGATCACAATGGCCTTGTGATGAGTTTTTTCTCCCTTGGGAATTAAGGGTTCAAAATAAGCTCTTGAATTATCTTCAACCCAAGATATATATATATATTGTGTAGAAATCTTATCTTTGAATTTGATTATGTTTTTGTGGTAAATTAGATGGACAAACAATATATTAGACCATAGAGATTTTATGAATATTTTATTCTAGCATCTCATTTCTCCTTACAGTTAAGTTTTTTTTTTAATTTTTTTTGTCATGTTTTATGTGAAACTAATCATATAGCTAATAATTTTACAAAAAATAATATATAAGAACATGTGGCTTCGTGGCTTGGATTTAAGAGTAGCAAAGTTTTGGATATTCTCAAAAGTTTATTTTAAACAATTATGGTTATTTGAGCATCATTATCTTTGTATTTTACATACTTTTTATATTTACCTTAATTAGGCGTTGTTGTTATAAAAAAAAGAAAAGAAAATGATGAGATATCTCTCTATTGCTAGGTTAATCATCAGTGTATCAAACATATAGGGACTCTATATATATATAGTCTTTCTTAAATTATTTTTTAATATAGTATAAGAATATATAATGTTATGAATGTGTTTGATTTTCTTATTTTTTAATTGAGAAAAAAAAAGATATATTTATGCTTCATAAAATAAATTTAATAATAATTGAATCCATTAACTACAATATACTTAGCACTCGCTTTTCTTTTGAATTACAAATACATCATACAAATACAATTTATTTATATAAAATATAAAGAAAAAAATAAAAATAACAATAATCTTTTGAAACATTATAAAATATAAAAAATAACTTTTATTTAAAAAATGGTAAAAAAAAACAAAAAAAACCTGAGAAAAAGTATTAAATCTAAACTAAGATAAATAATTAATGTAAGATAAAATATACATACAAAAGAGAAAGGGTATTAATTAAAAAATTTATATAAAAAAAAATAAAGAGAAGCCAGATCATGCACTTGGCCAAATACCCAAGCCAAGACGTGCTTGCCTGTAAACCTAGGCCCACACAAGTGAGCTTATATTTTTTTATGTAATGTTTTATTTTTAAAAAATAATTAATGTAAATGACACGTTGTTTGCCATCCCAGATTTTGACCATACGAGGTAATGCTGAAAAATAAGGTTGAGATATCTGTAGATATAAAATTGCATTTTTAACCTATTTTGAAGCAAAAAATCCAAGAAATACCTTAGAAACCTGACAAACCAATCTTTCAACTCAAAACACCTATAGATTGGTATAAAAATATAAAATCAAACTGAAAAAAAATTCTCTCTTGAGCATGATATATTTTTTCAGGCAAGATAAAGATGAAAAACCATCGCTATCAAATTTTTCTCATTGAATGAAACCTCTCGATTCCAAGTTTGGTCATTTTGATTGCTGTAATCATGATAACTATCGACTCTCCTGATATTTTTTAACAAGTTTCTCTTCTTCTATTTTTAACTTAGAAAATAAAAAATAAATAAAATAAACTTTGAAATAAAACAAAAATTGTCACAAAACTCAGGATTAGCCAAGCCTTTCCTCCTTGTTTTACACGTCATTTCTCTTTTTTTTTTTTTTTAATTTTGTATGTTCAATCCTAATTTTATATAATTAGGCTATAAAAGAATTTAATGGAAAGAAAAAACAGTTCGAAAAGAAAAGTACCAGATAATTCATATGAAACCCTAAATCTTTTAGTATATTAGTTAATAAGATTTAATACCTAATTAACAAATGAACAATTATGACGATCAACCTGCTCCCCTGCATTAAAGGAGGAAGGGGAAAAACACGGTAGATATTATCATATCATGTCATGTCATGCCTTGCTCTTTTCTTTTCTTTTCTTTTTTCCGCCACAAGCATGCTATTCTTGACTTTGCTTTTGCACTCTGCATGCTATTAAATTAATTTTTATAATATGATTAATTAACCATATATGCATCTCCATTGCAGCTAGGAAAATACTCACGAGAATTTCGATTGTTACTCTTGAATTTAAGTACTGTAGTAACTCTAATTAATTATCAAAATAATTCCTTAATTATATTTTTAAGTCATGCATGCCCCCTTATTTTATTATTTTATTATACAGGTAATTAGATCATATCCTCGAACTGGGTTTTTCTTCACGCATTGAATTTTTTTTTTAATTTAATCTAATTGTCAAGTATAACGAGAAATTATCATGTAGACATGGTCTATCATTAAGTCATGAAGAAAGTCAAGCAGAGACTGTTATGATATAAGTACATTTCACATGGTTTTATCTGCATATCTTATATTTATTGGCTTAATTAATCTATGATCAATGATATAATAGATTAAATTAATACCTACCTAACAATCTCTCCAGTTATCCATGTTAAAACTAAAGAAAATCATGAAAACTACACTCCTTCTTTTAACTATAGCTTTAAGCTGTGGATCTTGCAGGTTAACAGAAGAAGGGAATGTATATATATCCTTAATTAATCATGAAGCTAGCGAGAAATTAACCCTAGATTAACTATAGCTTAGGCTTTGCAGGTTCCGTTGTGTAATTAGCAAGTTAATCATGTCTCCATTATGAACAGGACGCTAATTAAAAGACGTCAAGGATTGTCAAATTGGATGAAGTAGCTGCTAGCTAGTACATGACAAAAATGGAAGTATGCTGGCTTATACTTTTCCGAGAGGTTGTAAAATATTGTATTCATCATTACTTTTTATGGCCCAAAATGATCTCATTCATCCTCTCCACTCCTCAAAAGAGCATGTTCTTTCAAATATATATATGATGGTCGCATCACCATGACAGGTAGAAGAATAAAGCGAAAGTGCAGAACCAAAATAAACATCAAGCGAAGAGAAAATCTCACTCCCATGTATTCTTTAATTACGTTACGTGGTGACTAATTCCTTTTCTATTTATAATTTGTCCTGTATTTTCATGACATGACAAATGACACATAATTCCTTTTTGCTCTGTAGGATTTCCATGAGATCTGTATACAATGTAAGAACCCGAAGAAGCTGAGAAGAGTGCTTAATTAAAAGGATAAAAAGAGAGAGAATAAGAAACGACAACAAAGAGTTTTAATTTCTGGTCATAGAACCTGAATGTCTAGCTTGGCTTGTTGGATTGATGGGTGGTGTGGAATTTCACCAACACCCACTTCCATCTCTTCAGCTCGATAAGTTGAGTGAACACCATATAGAACATAAAACAAGGTTATCAAGAATGCCCATATACCAAACCTTTGGAAGGACCTGGCCTTTAGTGTGGTCATGAGGAAGACATTGAGGAATATTGATGTTACAGCCGGCCATGGCATGAATGGCACTGACCACTCTTCATTAGGTTGGCAAACGGAAGGCACCTTGTATTGAAAGAAAGCTGTGATTGCAATCATGAATCCACCAAGTACTGGTAAAGCCCACCATTGCTCGTCAAGTTTCCATGACATAGAGAAGCCAATTGCAGTAGAAGAGAGAAGGACAAGGAACAAGAGGGTTCGTGAAGGAGGGTTGTGGCTAATGACAACATACCGACGATAGATGAGAGCATTAGCCACCATGTAGAACACCAAGAGTGTGCTGATGGAGATTATTTCAAGAATTATGCTGAGTTCGGTAAAGAGTGCGATTGAAGCTGTGCAAAGACCTAGAATATTATGAAAACAGTACAGAATATTCAGTATACTATTGGATCCCTCTTTCCCTTTTCTTTCGTTGGATTAGCCTCCGTTTAATTTTTTCTCTTTATGAATATAGCCTAGTTAAAATGGGGAGAGATACAGATGAAGAAGATTTATGAATTAAGAAAGTGGATCGGACTTCAAGTCTGATTAAAATGGGAATATTAATTTCTTTAGTGCTATGACTCAGAGGGCCGGGAAGCAGAAGGAATTACTTACCCAAGAAGAGCGTGGCATTCAAAGGGGTGCCTGTGGAGGGATTCACCTTGGCGAACCAAGAAGGCACAAGCCGGGCCCTTCCAATGACACAAAGGTATCTAGCTTGGCCTAACATTGCAACCAGGAGAGAAGCAACAATTCCCAAACTTGCTCCGGCCCCAACCACATTGCTTGCCCACTTCCACCCGATCTTTTCGAAAGCGACAGAAAATGATGCATCTTTATCTATCTGCAAATGATTTGGAAGGATACTAATTATTAGGATATTTATGCACTAAAAGAGGATTATGATGTCTGCTATTTTGACTTAAAACGTAATAAAGAGATAGATTCATTACCATATTGAAAGGCACCAACAAGCATAAAGATAAGGCCATGAGGCAATATAGCCCGGTGACAATGAGAACAGAACCTAAAATGCCCACCGGAAGGCTTTTTGCAGGGTTTTGGATCTCTTCTGCCATGGTTGAAACCGAGTCGTAGCCAATATAGCTGAAGTAAACTATAGCTGCTCCATCAAGAACACCCTTGACACCGAAAGGAGCAAGCCCTCCTGGCTCAACCAAGTTCCTGGCACTCCCTTTGGAGAAACCAACAATTATGATGAATCCGAAGAAAATCACATGAAAGACTGTCATAATAAGGTTCAATATCGAGCTTTCCTTTGTGCTGCAATCCCAAAAAAGAAACATCCATCACTTTCAAAATCCCACTAACCACTTACTTCGGAAAAAAATAAATTCAATCAGTACTGCTAGTGATGGTTACAGAACCAATAGAAAAAAATAAAACACTACCTATACTAATTGTAACAAAAACAATATAATATTAATCCTGCCCAAAGCCTATATATATATATATATAGATCCAATGGAAATGATTCATCATTGATCATATTAATCCAACTCTAAGACATAATTGTCTAGATCCACTAGTAAGTAGATGATAAGCGAAATGGCCACTTAAACCTTTCCAACGAAAGATCTAGCTAGCGACATAAATTTGCAAGCACCATGATTAATATACAAGAACATCAAACACTAGTCGATCACAAATAAATAAATAGATATGAAGCAAACAAAACAAAGGTAATAAGAGACCAAACCTATGGCAAAGACAGAGAGTAAGGAGAAGAATAAGAGCCACAGCTGGAAAATCCAACATATTGTAACCCTCTGCTACTCCATCCACTTCAATTCTCCATGAGCTTGGGTTCTCCCCCACAGCATGGCATAGATATTCTGTGAAAGTTCTTGCAACCGCAGCATTCGATAATACATATTCCATTAGTATGTTTGCCCCAGCAAAATAACCTATAAACTCTCCTGTGTCATATAAAAAATAAGAACCAAAATAACGTTAATACATTATATATCGAGAAAAAGAAAGAAACAATTCTAACAACATCATCAAAATCCTAATGCTTGTCTATCAAGATTATTAATGGAGAAAGTAAGAAAGAGTTGTGCTGTGAATTATTGATACCAAAGGTCACTCTAAGATAGCTGAAGGCCCCCCCAGCAACGGGAATCTGAACAGAAAACTCAGTGTAACATAAAGAAGAAAAGAGGGCTGATATTCCAGCAATGATATAAGAGATGAAAACTGAAGGGCCAGAGGTTTTAAGGGCTACAGGGCCAGTGGTAACAAAAACTCCAACACCAAGCATCCCTCCTATACCAAGAGCTATCAAGTCATACCACTTGAGCTTCCTCATCATGTCTGCACCAGACCTCAGCCTAACTTGGTTAAGCTCCTGGTCAGGAGTCCATGTAGCTAGCATTCTTTTTCTAAGCCTGTGAGGGGTTTGAGAGAGGGACTGGAGATAGTTAGAGAAGGAAATGTTTGTGGGTGTGGATTGAACGGTTGCCATATTGCTAGCGAAAGAAGAAGAGAGTGTTTTTTGGCTTTCCATGAGAATTGCTTGGGGGTGAGGGTTTTAAAATATGAAGCTGAGGAGGATATAATGCTAGATTCTTTCACTAAAGGTTGATGGGGAGCCCAAATGGGTGCCCCTGCTGGCTTTATTGAAAATACCTAGTTGCCCATTGAGATAATGGGAAATGTCCAGTATAGCCTTTCACAGCTTTTGAGTGCCCCAAGACCCCAGAGAGGCTGTTCAGCCATGGAAGCATGCAAAAAAAAAAAAAAAAAGGTAGAAAAAGGCTCAGCCATTTTGAAAATGAGATTGTTAAGAGGAATCACAATGTGATCAGAAGGGCCTAGCTTTGACCTAATCTTCAAGAATTTCCTCATCTGAAACTTTGAAAAGATGTGGCAAGCATCCCCATATATCCTTTGTTAAAGCAGCTTAAGATCTCTTCACTGCTGGCTCTCAAGAACATTTGGGCTTGATTCCTCAACACAGAATGTCGCAGTTGCAATGCCTGCCGTTAAAGTCAAACACGTGTGAGTGCAGTGTTGTCCTAGTCTACGATGTATTGATTTTTTCTTTGATTATTTTTACCATATGCATGATTTTATGATTCTTTAAAACAAGAGAGATAATATATTACTGCTTTTTTGATCCTTTCACGGATATGCTAGCTAGGACTCCAGTAATCAAGAAGAAAACTCATATACAGTTCTTGTAAAAGAAATGGTTGTTTAAAATCTCTAAGGTTTGAGTATGATAATATTTTTCCTTTGATATTTAAAAAATTATACTCGGGTCAATAGAAATCTGGTGGAAAGACTAGAATATTTGTGTATTTAATATTATTTAAAATCATTTGTTTTATTCTCCGTTTATCTCATTTTCTTCTCTCTCTACAAATCGATCAGGAGCGAAAAACATCAACCATAAATTGATCAAATCCAACAAGCCCATTCAACAAACACATCTTTTCTGCTAGATTTTTTGTTAAAATCTTCTTTTCTTTTCTGGTAGTAACGCATTGTTAGGCATGATGAAACCCTAACCCTAAACAACGATTTGTAAAAATTGAGATGTTAAAATTCACACCAACTGCAAAATTGTTTTGTTAAATATTGATTATTTTGTATCCCAGACAAAACCCTTATCAAAATCCGTAAAAACTCCTAAAATTTTTAGATGAGCCCATCAATCCCAAACAAAACCCTAAAAAGGGAGTTGTGGTCTAATTTTTTATGTTAAATCATAATGATTTAGAATCCTAAACACCAATCATGATTTGCAAATGAATTTGTGTTGTTGTTTCAAAACTCTAGAAAAAGCTCTATATAAATCTTTTATTTATAAGTTCAAATCCTAAATTTCCAATCATTAATCATCTTTGTTTAATCTTAGATATATTTCTCAGGTTATACAATGTCAGATTTTGTTATGCATCATAATAGTAACAATTAAGTTCAAGAAAATTATGGCTCTGACTATACATAGACCTATTGTTTATGTGTAAATAAGCGTTTAATATTGACTTGAAGGGATTTATAATTCAAGATGATGGGACAATGAAGTTTTTTATGATGCATCTACAAACTTCTCACGAACCTCTTCAAACTCCTTTAGACTTATTATGTTAAGCTCTTTTTTTTTTCTTGTTATTGTCACTAGGCCATGGCGATAATCCAATAAAATGAATTCTTTTACCTTTGAAAGTTACTTGATAGAAAATGAAGACATCTATATCATATAGCCAAAGCCTATCTAAAATGACATGCCTTGTACGTATCTATTGAAGTTACATCACATCAAATCTCATTATGGTAATCTATAAATTTGATAAGGAAAAGACATATCTCCTTGATTTAAATTGAGGTGTTGTTAATCCATAAACACTATAGGGTTTAAGGTGGGAGGTATAATTTAGACCTAAACGGGCTACACCATTAGAAGATATATACTTCATTGATACAACTTACACTATCTATAACGATCTTCCAACTTTTATCGCTAAAATTAATTTAAGTATAAAAAGTAACAATCATTATCTAATCTTTGATTCCTTTAGGTTGTGTTAGGGCACATTTAACTACACTTAATTTAGTTATCTTAAATCCTACCATGTCTTACTCCATCCAAGTACATATTGATTGCACACAACTTAGTATATATATTGGATCGTTCTCATTCTTCTTATCTAACCTATTATTTTACTTTTAGATCTAATGAATTGCTTCGAAAGATTCACATCAGAATAGTGCAAGTTGATGAAAGTTCCTTTGGAAACAAAAAAATGTAAAGCAAATAAAATAAATAACAAGTAGAGCAGAAATTTTAACTTTTTTTTATCAGACATTTCAAAAGAACAAAGGGGTTATATCATTTCATGGTGGATTAGTGAATTATTGGGCCGAGCTGGATTTGAACCAGTGTAGGCATATTGCCAACGAATTTACAGTCCATCCCCATTAACCGCTCGGGCATCAACCCAGGAAGAAAAAATTCCAGACTTCTTAAGAATCCCCCATAAACTTCCTTTCGTAATACCCTACCCCTAGGGGAAGTCGAATCCCCGCTGCCTCCTTGAAAGAGAGATGTCCTGAACCACTAGACGATGGGGGCACATTTGCCTGATCGTCAACAAATTATACTCATAGTATGAACAGTTTTTTGAAATTGTCAATAGATTGAATTTCAATCGATTTTTCTATATTATTATATTCTAGTAATATAGATAATATAGAAAAAATAGAAAAATTATATAAAATCTATTTACTTTACATAGATTTGATGTAGAATCTATTTCTATAGATATGGATTATCTGCATGCTGGCTCATTTCGGAATTGAATCAAATGGGCCCTTTTAACTCATTGAAAATCCTTTGGATCAAATGTATACACTTGATCATCATAGTTGTCCTTTTCACGTATATCATCTTGCTTCTCGGTGAATAAGGTCTTATTAGTACAATTGGTTATGACATGATCAAAATCCAAATATCTAAAACACTGAATCCCTTAAATCATATTAGATAATTCATTGAGAATACATTTACCCTTGTCCTTTTTAGGAACCTAGGGAGTATAAGGATTGGGTTTACGAGATAAAACATTTAACAAAGAATTATTATTTCCAAATTGGAACTTACTATGGAAATACTATGGGTCTTAATATTTCATCCATCGACTTTTCATGACCAACTCATAGTCTTGCACTGAGATATAAGTTTGGTCTAAGGGTAGACATACCTTAGAGTACAACCTCTCTCCTAATATCATCATTCAAGCCCTTACAAAACCTACTTATAGTCATTGCATCATCCTTTCTTACAACACATCTCATCTTATACTCACTGAACTATGCCACATATTCATGAATAAACTTATTTCCTTGCTTAAAGTTGTTTCATTGATTTAAAAGAATTCCTCTATAAGATCAATGTAAGTATTTCTCTTCTATTTTATCTTAACATAATTAGTAATGTAGGGTCATGTCTTTTATCTAAATACTCTTTAACACTTTTCCAATAGAGTTAGGTGATATCACTAAGGTTTATCTTTGCAAACCTAATTACTTTTTAATTCTTAGATAAGTGGTCTATGTTATGAATCCACCTAGTAAAAATTCATGGATCAAGACAACCATTAAAATCTAGGGCCTCTGTTTTGATATGTTTTATGACCCGATCATCAGGGTCATTATAGACGTCGTGGTGCCAATGATTGTGGTGTTTATTGTGAATTGGCATAGGATGATATTGATAGTTATTGTTGGGATGTTTGTTATCACTAGATTGTCTTACCTGAAAAGTCTTTATGGACTTAACTCTCTTGGAAAGGTTGGTGATTTGATTAGAAAGGTCGGTCATTTGAGTGCACATGAGTTGTAATTGCTCTTGAATATCTCTAAGGCTATTGCTAGGAGTTAGATTCATGGTAAGTGTGAACTAGGAGCTGGACACTAAAAGACCACTTTATAAATGTATACAATACTAGTCTAGAACTCTGGGTGAAATCACAAATGATTCATGCAAGTAAAATGCAATACAAAAATAAAGCTCATATTTAGTTATTTATTTGTTTCGAAGATCAATCAATAATAAAATACACCAGGAAAATCACAAGCATGCAATGTTTAACCTCTTAATATAAATGGGTAACCAAACACAACGTCATAATTTTCCACTAATATAAGAAAGCTTCATAATTAATAAAGGACTATATGTTAAATATAAATGATGAAATAGGCTAATAAGAAAAGATATTATATAAAAAAGTGAGATGGTGTTTTTTTTTTGTAATTTTATTGGCACAAAAGTAATATTAATGATAATTATGAATAACAAGTGCAAAATAAGAGAAGTAAAATTCAACGAGCTGTGAGGTTGAGTGATTTACCGCCCTTATTGTTTGACGATTATGTCATGTTAGTTGGATCATTGTTGTTGATGCAGGTAGAACCACCAATGTAGTGTTTTACCGACTTACTTGTTTGGTGATATCATTTTTTTAATCAATATAGAGCAAAAAAAAAATTACAACTAAATAAGAAAATGCTCTGATTATACGATAACAAGATTGTGAACTCCTATATGTGATCAGGATGGTTAGAGGTACAACCTAGTGACATGAATTTGTTGCTATTGGAAAGAACTCGTGGCTACTATGAATGAGATGTTGGGATTGTTGAGGCTGATATACGGTGGTGGATTTCTGGCATGGTTTTTGTGGATGTTGAACTGATTTTTTGGTGTTAATTGATCTGAATTTCTGTGTTAATAGGATGGGTGATGTGGTTGTATTGACTTGAACTCCTGATTTGCTATACTAGGTGACAATTGATGGTGTGGTTATGGCTATTGTTCTGAATGAGGGCTGGTGGTTAGTTCGTGTCGTTGCTGGAGCCTGAACCTGGTGGCATGGGCTTGTTGCTCATGGTGGTTGTTGAAGATCAATTGTCGTGGATGATTTACACTAATAGACAGTGAATTTGATGTCTTCGTGATGGTTTTATTAATGATGAAGAGGTTGTTGGGTTATAATGGGTGGTGGTTGAACTGGTTTTTGGTGGTTTTAGATGATGGTTGGCTGATGATGGTTGCCGAGGAAGATGATTAGTGTGGCTTGGGTTATTTTTTTTACTAAGAACGTGTTTGGCTGGGGTTATTTATTTTTTTTTCATATCAGAAGGCTCTCCACAAATTATAGCATTTAAAAATTGTGTTGAATTTTGAGGTTTTGAACTACTTTAATGAATTGTTTAATTATAGGCACAATTAAAAGCCTTGTTTTAATATCAAAGTTGATGCGAGACAAGTAATATTTTAAAAAAAAACTAAAAAAAAGAAGAAGAAGGCGAGAATAAAAAGAGAAAACTAATTCAATTCATCATAAATTGACTACAATGTAAGAAATCCATGCATTCTTAACTCAACAAGTAAAATGATATCAATTATATAAGCAAGAATATATAAAGTATGATCTTTTAAATGTTAGAAAATAATTGTTATTGTGCTAGAACCTTGAAAAAATCTAAGCAATTTCTTCTTAAAAAAAAAAAGCACAGGTAATTAACCTTTTAATATGCATGATTTCTCAAATAGAATAAACTAATGATGTGAATAGTTATGAACTTAGGTAATCTCTCCTCTCGGAGTTTGTATTTAGAATTAAGTGTATCTGTAAATGAAGTCAACAAAACTCACTTGCACTATATATATATATACTATTAGCTCATGCTTGATCATGCCATTCACTATTCTCCTATGTATATTAATTAATATATCAAGTTTCTCTTTGCATGCACTCATGGGAACTTCCTGCTTCCTCAACCCTAGCTACTTTACAAAGTCACTGAATATTAGCTAGTAATTAGTAATCGGTGGTTTTGAGATTTCTATCTGGAATCCAACCAGTCGGTCCATACAATTAAAAATTAGCATTTTTTTTAAGCATCTCGAATATCTTTTGCAGATTTTGGCTTCATATACATATATACTTGAATATTGTACGCATCCCATGTGGCTCTATAGGGTATATACCTTGTAGTAATTGTACCTGTCCTTCTTCGGCTGTAGAGATCATACAAACAACTCTGATTTTGTCCTCTCCCTTTTCTTAATTTTCTCTTATTCAGTCTATATATAGCAGTGCTTCTATAGAACAAAAAGGAAGAAGAGGTATATATTTGAAAGAAACCTCACGCAACTTTGAGTAAAAGAAAGGAAAATGGATGGGGATTTGGGAATCACTTGTAGCAGTTAACGCTTAGAGGTGATATTGGTGCAAATTTTATTAAAAGCACAAGTGGGATGCAGGGAGTTTATCTTGCTTCACACACTCTCTCTTTAAAGTCTATCTTTTATCATTAATTATTATTTGTTCTTAGAATCAATCTGAAGTCAAAAGCCACATTCCTTGGCGTGAATCAAATTCAAATGTTCTTGGCAAAGACCTTCATGGGATTGCATAAAATCCATTTGCATATCCAACTAATTGGTAAGTGGAAGGACCTGTGAATCATTTGATTTCACATCCGTGATTTGAAAGCATATACGAAGAGATTGCTCCCAAAAAAAGAAATTCTTGGGATTTATTATTGAGTGGCCAAAATGTGCTTTGTGTCACAATGAGAGGCCTGGGTATCTTGCCGCCATTGGGACCATCCATATATAATCCATATGGCACACCGATTGAGAGATGGGCATGCTGCTGATCTGGTTTAATGGAACCTATCCAAATTCAATGCCAATATTCATGCTTTCAAAGTGGAATAATTAATGAGACTCATAACGTGGATAATGTTTGCTGTAGATCTAAATTATGGAGGACAGGTTAATTTATGAACCAATTATATTGCTAATTAAAGCACGCCACCTTCATCCCTTTCATTACTAGCAATTCCATAGATGACACCCTCCTTTTTTTCTTTCTTTTTTTTTGGTGATGTATGCTTATTTTGAGTGTGTTTGTGCTGTCAGGCTTTTACTTTTATATTTATCGTGAGGTATAATTTCTTACAGCACAAAACACAAAAATAAAAACATAAAAATCATGTTTTTAATACTATGTTTTTATTTTATTTTTAGTGGTAAATTTCATCACTAAAAACAATAATTTAAACAAACACAGTACTCTTTCTTTGATCTGCCTGGTTATAAGTTACAAGGAAATTATGTCTCCTTGCAAACCATTGAATTATCCCCTGGATAAAAACCCATTCAAGATCCAAGTTGCTTCTCCACGTTCCTCTTTCTCTATTTGTGCACATAGATTTTATGCTCATAAATCATTGTCATGCCATAAAATCTTTAAAATATCCAAATTAAGTACACACTCAGCCATTTATCCTTAAACTATTCGAAGGAATTTCGAGTCATACATTAATCACATTAATTTAAGGTACAATTAACTGAGATTGGGATACATTTGGAGCCATTAAGCTGTGATATTTATAAAGATTATATTGTAATAAGCATATTCACATGACTAAAAAAAGAGGAGAGAGGGTCAGGCTCAAGAGAGAGTGGGATTTTTTTACGAAGCTTTTTCTATGTGATTGGTAGATAAGTTGCACTGAAGGAGGATACAGGAAGCACTCGGAGCCACTTTACACTAGTTTTCTTGGGTGGGTCGTCTAAATTTGCTTTGACCTCACTCCCCACGTCTCCTTCCTCGATCGCTAGGGAGTCTCTAACAGTACTGTCGATAAAAAAAGAAAGAAAGACTTTTGACATATCTAATTATGCTAATGGAACCTTCACAATTATGGCCATGCATTATGTGAAAAGTGCTTTGTTTTATAATCAGAAAGAGACAAATATTTACTTAAACAGAAGAGTGGAGATATAATTCGTAAAAGAGTGATCTACCCATGATATGAACATGAAGGTATATATATATATTGCATGGCTTGTTGTCTTAATTTTAGTATTCTTAATTAATCACCTTAATTATCAATATTGTGGCTTCTTAATTGTAATCAAAGTTTATCATTAAATTAATTAATGCAACTAAGAAGCCGTCACCAGAACATGATGAAATATGCTCTCTTTTAAATTTTATAATACGATAGGATAAAAAAGCATTAACGTATATGTATAGAGTCGTAGAGAGGTTTTTTTTATTAAAATATATATATATATATATATATATATATATTAGGGGTGTTTAGGATAGTGATAATGATTAATTTTTAAAGTGTTTGTTTTTTAGAAATTTATCAAAATAATATTTTTTTTTAAAAAAATTATTTTTTATATCAGTACATCAAAATGATCTAAAAATAACTAAAAATTAATTTTTAAAAAATTAAAAATATTTAAAACTCTAATTAAAATACTATTCCAAACAACCTTTTTAAAAGGGCTATTTTACTCCTCGGGGGCAACTGCTGCATGCGCCACTATCCTAGATCCCCACGTAAAACACGACATCATATTTATAGTATATATGTTAGCTTACATAAATATATAGGGGAAGAGAGAGATAGAGTTGTGGTCTATCTTCGACAAAAGTAAATCAATAGGATAATTAAATTATATATAGTGCCCGTTTGGGAGGTTCACAGTCAATTACAAACATTAATATTTGTTAAGTTAGAAATTGAGTTTTGTTTTGGTGGATCCACTTAAATTGCGGCTGTGATTGCGGTTTAATAAAAACAAAATTTATGTACTTCTGCTTTACTTTTCATGTAAATTAATTCGTTGCTTCACTGTTCACATGAATAGTGGAAAGATGAAGAGTTAATTATAATTTACTCTCCACACAGTGGAGGGGTGGAGAGTAATTTACTCTCCACTGTTCATGACCCGGACAGGTTCTTGCCCTAATTTAAATGCATTGGACTGGGTCCGACCTAATAAAATAAAATAAAAATCCAACAAAAATTTTCAAGCATTGTGTTTTATTTGAAAAACTAGTGTTTAACATTATTCAATGACACTACATAATTATATTAGAAGAAGATTCCATGATGACGTAGCATTTGCAGAATTTGATCGCAATCCCAATTTTCTTCCTGATGATATTTTACTTGATATTGTTGCATGCTCAAAAAGCGATGGAAAGCATTCTTAACCAAATATATTTAAAAATTTTAATTTTTTTTGCTTAAAATTAATATTTTTTTAGTATTTTTGGATCGTTTTGATGCGCCGATATCAAAAATAATTTTTAAAAAATGAAAAAACAGCATCTTGATATATTTCTAAGCGAAAAGCACTTTGAACCGCAACCGTTATCACAATCCCAAACAAACTAAAAGTACTTATTATAAAATATTTTTTTTCAAACCACAACTATAAAAACTACCACATTACCAAACACAATCATACTAATCAATTTGAGATTATTGATGTACTATGTAGTTGTTTTGTTCAGTATTATAATAATGTTTAATAATTGGCTCCTATATTATGTTTATAAATATTTAAAACAACTAGATAATATATGGTTAAATCTTATTCTTATACTTTTAAGATATAAAATAACCAATAAGAATTATAACATACTATAAATGATTTAATAAATATATTTTGATTTTATTGAATTAATTATATTCTCTTAAACTTGCATGATATGTATCTATAATATTTTTCAAAAAAAAATAAGATGATAATATATATAGAGAGATATATCATTTCAATAAAATAAATGATACAGTACATTCATGCACAACCAGAGAGAGAGAGAGAGAGAGTTACATGAAATACGTTTGATAACAATGGAAGATTTTTCATTTTAATTAAAAGAATATATCTCACGGTAAGCATTTGTGATTTTGCTTTGAAATAAATAGACACAAAATCTGGATTTAATTAAAGAAATCAATGGAGCCGGTGGATGATCGGGATTATTTATGGAAGTAGCATATGGATGGATTATTAGAGCATGCAGGCCAACTTTCACACGGATCATGTCACCTCACGCTACTCCACATTAAATCATTATACCAAGATATATATATATATATATATATAAGTAATTAAGAGCAAATCTTTTTCCCATACCTGCAGGCCTGCCTGCCTTCTCTTTAATGCAAATGGCTTTCGGCCCTTATTTAATCGATTGATCAGACGCCCTTCACAGAGCTCATATTCATTAATTTATTTGTATAGATTAAGGGGAAATGACAGTCATGATCAGAGCAATTTGTTAAGGAAATGATTATAATCTCCATTGGCCACTCATTCCCTCTGGTGTGCAATTAAAAGCCAATTACAATCTATGGGAATCCTACTCTAGAGGCCTCGATCTCTTCTTTATTACTACTCTCATTAAAGTTTCATCAAATACTTCCAGCGAGCATGAAGATCATGGGTTTGATGAGATGAGTACATGTTATGATACGAAGAATGAATAAAGAAATGACCACCACAGAAAGATTTCTTGATACAGATTGCTTAGTCCCTATACCATTAATGGTTTTGAGCATGATCAGTGGTATGCTTAGGCAATCGTCCACCCCCTTGATCCAATGATTTCGCCAAGTGCAGTTTCCTATTTGGGATAGGATAGGGCATCTGCCATTGGAATATTGATCCTGTTATTTATTGAGGTCCTTTGGAACATTAATGACACATTATGCTTGCTTAATCTAAGCTTTTAATTACAAATAAATTATTATAATCTTTCAATGGACAGATATTCCTCACCTCAAATTTGTTTTCTCTACTTAATAGTTATTTTCCTAAATAAATTTAAATTATCCTGAAGATTTATGCTTCAGATCATCAGTGATCACTGATTGCTTGACATTCAACCAGCCAACTCCTTATACTAATGTCTGGAAGTAGACTGGTAGTAGCACCCGGAATGGAAAGAATTAGGAGGGCATCAGTGTACAGGGGGTGCCCTTGTACTGAACTGAAATTAATATTGACGTTTAAAAAAGGATATATATGTAAGCAAAATCCAGTGCATGCATCAACCACAAGGAAGAACAATAAACAATAGCAAATGGAGGTTAAGAAATTGAAGGTTTCGTGTATGGCAAAAGCCATTAACATGCAAACCAGAGAGAAAGTGATGTGGAAAAGTAGTGCAATGGCAATTACGAATAAGCTCAAAATCACACCGGGCAATAAGAGAGAACTCGCCATTAAAATAGGTTTGATGTGTTTGTCCTTTACTGTGTATCATCAAGTTGGCTCTTGTAACATTGGAAGATGAAGAGATAAATCTAAATTAGATGGTCTGCCATCATTGAAAAGGGACCTAGCCATATGATGATTTTCTACTTACGATAAAGATCAAAAGCAAAATCATAAAATAATCTTGGCATGATCCACGCGGCACTAAAGTCCCAATAATTTCCAATGAAAACTGACCTATTTGCGTTTTCTTGCATGCAGGAATATATAAAACCCTAGATTCGAATTAAAGCAAAGGCTTTCATGCTCTATTATAATTAGAGCCATATATATTTCTCTCCCATTGCATCAACATTTCCACCTAGAAACTCGACGACAATGAGAAGGCAGAGAGCACCACGGACATTGTTAATATGCACATTAAAACTTTTTGGGAAAAGAAAAATAAGACACGGATTTAAGGGGTGGAAAGCACAATTGTTTGAAACATGTACCAAGACATGTAATTTCTCTTGGGACCTATCCATTGAAAATAATATATAGTCTAAACCTTTATTAAAATTTACCCTTTAATTAAGCGACTCTCTCAACTAATGAACGAACAAAAACCATCAATTTCCACCCATTAATTTTGCATGAAATTGACATATCCTTTCCATTTATAAATCATATTGGCAAGATTTCGTGTTATCATCCAAATGGTCATAAACTATAAGTCAATCACGTTTCGTTTTGTTGTCCACCTTGTTCTGTACTCATATCAGATACGTTAATGCCTCTAGCTACTTTGTGTCGTTGTTTAATCTATATATAACTGATGACTTCATAATTAAGCTCTGTGTGCAGGTAGGCACAGGCTAGGATATACATTCCACTTGTGTTATAATCATAAACGAGGAAATCCTCAAATTAATTAGTCCAGATCCATATATCTCTCGATTCACTCTCCAGATACGTGTTTTTCTTAAGTTATAATTCTCCATCCAAATCCGTTAATGGCTTACATCTACACTGTGTGTGTGAGCGTGTAATGTTGTTGCTATTTATTTGAAGGGATAGCTTTAGCTTTGGTTTGAAACTTGTTTTGGATTTTGATAGAGGGTGTAATTGAGAATCCTTGAATGTTCGAGGACCTGAGTAAAAACATTTATTGGGACTGATTTGAGACTTTCTATAATATATAAAAGAAACCCTTTAACTATTGTATTTGGGTAGTTTTGAACACAATTCGTTAGTCTCTCTTTCTTTTTGTCATGGATAGAATTTTAATTATTAGTAAGTGGCTAGGGAGCTGGTACTTACAACCAGCTATATAAACTGGATTTAATCTTTATAAGATTAAATGAATTATTTCAAAGCATGTATTTCAAATAGTATAATTGAAGTTAATTTTATAGTAGAATATTTTATTTTAAAAATAAAAATTATAATAAATTTAACTAGTTAAGAAGTTAATTGTTAACTCTTATAAAGATAAGAAACCACGCTGACTAACCATCTAGGTGGTGGCCAGGGGCGGAGCAAGAAAACAAAATTAGGGGGGGTCAAGGGAGGGGCATTTCCTTACAGTATGTTACTTTTATTAAATATTTACAAGGGAGGGGCATTTCCTTGCAGGGGCCAGGGCCCCTGCCAGCCCCCCTCCCTCCGCTACTGGTGGTGGCCTAGTGGTAAAAGCTTGAGACCAAGAGGTTTGCTCTCTCTGTGATCTCAGGTTCGAGCCATGTGGTTGCTCATATGATGGCCACTGGAGGTTTACATGGTCGTTAACTTCAGGGCCCGTGGGATTAGTCGAGATACGCGCAAGTTAGCCCGGACACTCACATTAAACTAAAAAAAAAAAAAAAACCACGCTGACTTCCTCTTGTAATAAGGGAACAACCTTCACTAGTCTGATCGATCTGGCATTAATCTAGCTAATAAGGAGAGCTGTGTGACATGTAAGAGTTTGTCATTAAAAAGAAGAAGAAGAAAGCTGCTGCAGCAGCAGCAGCGGCGGCGGCGGCGGCTAGATGAGAAAAGAAAGAACCACAGATGGCCTTTTCTGGATGAATGATCGACTCCTTAAAGGATCAATAAGTTTGAGGAATCTATTATGTGAATGCAGCTGCAGATGGTAATTAATAGAGTACTGCAATCATTATACATGGCTAAAGAGATTTGACAATATCTAAACATTCCCTCCAACTATATATACTCCTGTACTGTATTATGATCAGACCAAATTAATGGTCCAGGGAGGCAACCCCACAAGAGACATGAAAGCGAAAAAAAAGAAAGGAAACTATCGTAAGAAAGTTGACTAAATGTTGGTCTAGAAAAGAATTCATGGATGGGCATGAAAGTGATGAATGCAGTCCGATGAAGTCAATTGGAAATAAGAAATTTGATAATAAGATAAGATCATCTTATGGAAAAGAAATTATAAAAAAAATTTATAAAATTTAATTTTTAAATAATTCAATGCTAAAGAATAAAATAAAAAAATCAATTAGAAAAAATAAAATAAAAACTCAAATTAATTTAGACTAACCTATTAAACTTGGGACATGGATTATGAGATCATGATAAATTCATAGAAAGCAAATTAAAAAATAATTTTGAAGCCTCACTTTTAACAAATCTAATATTGAAGGTTAAAATCGAGATTTCATGAGACCAATATATAACCTAATAGAAAGAAAAAAAAAAAAGAGGAAATGATAGTCGATGAATCCGCATCCCATTAAATATAGAAGAACGGGCAGGGTAAAAAATGACATAAAAAATTGGTCATGGTCAACTCAAGTTAGCATGAAAAACCTGTAACCCCGATAATCAAGGCTAAGTCAACCTGAGATATCCTGTCATGCCCGTGATAACTTTTAAAACCCGTGATTATGGTCATTAGACCTGAAATACACAATCTCAAAAATTAAACCATAAAGTCCAATTCTCAATCAATTATTGAAAGATGAAATTAGAAAAAAAAATCAATAATATAAAAGGATAAAAAAAATATAGTAATTAAAAAATAAGAATCAAAATTGAAAAACAAAATAATTTTTTTATTTGATTGAAGGGTGAAATTCAAAAGAAAATTCAATTTAGTAAAAGGACCCAAAAAAGATCAAAAGAATGAGGATCAAAATCAACATAAAAAATAAAACCAATGTTTTGATTAAAGGGTGGAATTGAAAAGAATAATAGCTTTTACAAAAGGGCCAATAAGAAAATTAGAAATCAAAATAATGAGGATCAAATTAAAAAACATAATACCATCAATTTGAATTGAATGATGAAATTGAAAACTAATAAAACTTTTACAAAAATGTTAAGGAAAAAAATAAAAGTCAAAAGAATGAGGATCAATTTGAAAAATATAATATTTGGTAAATTGGGATTGAAGGATAAAATTGAAAACAAATAAAATTTTTACAAAAAGAGCAAGACCAAAAATTAGAAATCAAAAGAATAAAGACTGAAGTTAAAATACCAACAACAAGGAGTGCCAAACTGTAATTTTTTATGAAGGAGAGAGAAAAGAATGGGGGAAAGAAAAGTTCACCGGCGATAAATCGAACCACCACCGGAGAAATGTGTCGTACTAACAGGAAGAGAACACGACAGCGCTTCCAACGACATGTCGAGAGGGCATTTTTAGATGTCGAGAGGCATCGCATGTGCCGCTCGAAGTGCTTGGGCACCTCCCAAACGCCCAAATAAACATGCACCCAGCTTTTTCATTTATCCACATAAAAAATTGCTCCTTGTAATTACAAAAAAAAAATGCAAAGACGAAAAAGCATCTTGACTTAAGGTTTAGTTTTATCTTATTTTAAGGGTATTTTTGTTATTTCCCTGTGTATTTTAATTGTTTATTATTTTTTTATTTGGTCAAATACAAAATTGATCCTCGACTGACACTATAATAACTAAGAAATCATTGTGAAAATATAAAAAAAATACCCCTTCACTCTAGGTTTAAATTCTTTGCTTCGAGTAATGTTTTATTTTGATCCTTTTATTGTGCAGTTAATATAAAAAAAATATTTATTTATTCCTAGTTAATTTAGAAATGACAAGTGAATCATGTAAAAAGATTTTAATATCTTTGAAAGTTAGATTTAAGTTTTTTAGAGGGAGGGGCAAAGTGACCATTACATTATACCAATGAACAATGTTTATGAGTGTGGATCTACACTTATTTCCCAAAGAGTTTTAGCTTCTTTTAATTAGTAATGTTTAGTTATCAATTATAGTTTGTTCTTATAGTAGTTAAATAGTACTTGGCGAAATTATACTGTTATGATTTTGAAATATAAAAAGATCAATTGAGATTGTAACAGTAAAAATAATTTAATAAATATATTTTATTTATAATATTAAATAATTACAATTTTTTAATCTTACATGTTACATGTGTACATATTTTTTATTAGAATAATTATTAGGTCTTAAAAACTATATATATATATATATATATATATATATATAAAGATTTTGGCATAGAGTTATGTAAAACACTAGTAACTATGGAATGTGTGAAATTTAAAAAATAAAAAATAAAAGAAATTGTGGTTTTAATTAGAAAAAGACTGGTACCCATAATAAGGAGATGTGTTTGGTTTTTTTTTTTTGTTAAAGGTAGTGGTATTTTACTTTAAAAAAAAAC
>Ga0307514_10001275_pt1 | contig 32916 bp, 29 predicted proteins | sample 16_EM_MG_FD_203088 | JGI IMG/M metagenome (GOLD analysis project Ga0307514, IMG submission 203088) | Populus trichocarpa ectomycorrhiza microbial communities from riparian zone in the Pacific Northwest, United States - 16_EM | ecosystem: Host-associated > Plants > Roots > Unclassified | place... | reverse complement strand
TTCGTTGTTTTTTGCTGGTTTTTTTTTTTTTTTTGGGGGGGGGGGGGGGGGGGGGGGGGGGGGGTGGGGGAGGAGAGGTAGGATCTTGATTGATTTGGTATTGAAGGCGCATGAGTAGGGTGCTTGGGGAATAGAGGTAAAAACGGACGGAAATGGGGTTCTCTAGAAGGCCATATTTTTTGTTTTTTTCGGCTATGAGACTTTAGGGCTGTGCATGGGTCTGGACCTGGGGTATCGAGCCTGGTCGTCATCGCCATCGCCTCACCATGCATACATACGCACTTTGGCCTGCCGACCACACATTATATAACTTTCTTATTTCTTGTACACTTACTTTTTGGGCTGTAGTTGGTTCTCTTTGTGATACTCCTCCCATATAAAAGCGAGTTGATTAATTGTAACACTCTGTATTTGTGTTTGTTGGAGGTTTTGTACAACTTAGTTTTTCATGCTGTATATTTTGTTACAGGATAAACTAAAAGGGGATGGTAATGGGCCCAGAACGGGATCCAAATATAATATAAATATACCAAGAATGTGACGGACAGACGCTCTCATAGCAATATTTGGGCGTAGGTGTAAGAGAGTGGGCCCTTTTCGCAAAAAGAGTTGCGCGTATGAATCTGTAATTGTGTTGAGGGTTGAGTTGAGGGTAACTACAAACCTTTGTCAGCAGGCAGGGTGGGTCATTAAGAAGTCACAATAACCTACCCCATGAATGAATTTGCAAGAGGCAACGAACCAAGCCCCGGCTTGTGGGTCTCTTTACAGGTTTGGCTGGCGTAAGCCTTTCATCAAGAGCGCTGATATCACTTTAGTGTATCCCCCAGGGACTGTCACGGGAACCCTCGATAGGGGTTAGGTCGTCGTATTCCCCCACTAGAGCAGCCACGTGGGGAATACGGACCGCCGCCGGCGCTATGTCTGCACTTGTGAGTCAGATGGTAGTAAGCAGACTAGTATGTACCGTATGCAAGCTTATCCAAGGTTAAGTTCCCCAAATAGGCAACTTTATACTTCACCAAAGGCCGGCCCGTTTTTCCGGAAACTATGTAGCCCAAACACCAAGTTCTCCCCCCACCTCCCTCCCAACTCGTGTTATTACTTTCTTATCTCAATACCTCCTCCCAGCCCTGGAGGATAATGCCTCAAGTAGAGTAGCATTCATTCCGCTATACTGTACGTACATGACATATCAATATAGCATAATCAAAAAAAAGAAAGAAAGAAAGAAAAAGGAAAGAAAGTAGGTACGCTCCAAGCACAATAACATCATGATCGTGATTACAATCATGATCGGTCGTTATCCATCAATACCAGCTTTCTTTGTATTCCGGGTCGCACGGAAGAGAGAGAGGATTTGCATGTACATATATACTGTATGTATATATATTTATATATGTATTTTTCTTATTACTTCCCCACCCACCCACCTACGACTCCAACGTGGGAGTAAGACATTCGACATTTATATTTGATCCTCCGATGCAATGTAATACAATGCAAAGTATTAATATCTAGCCCCACTCATTCACTCACTGATCGACATCTTCTAGAAGTGCCCGGTTTCGGCAACCACTGTCTTTTCATGAAAGCCCTTTATGCAAGTTGCAAATGGACCCCCCTAAAACAAATTGCAAGTACAAAACAAGATCTCCTACTGTCAAGTGTTCGTGCGGGGTAGGAAATAATATGTATTCTGGGCCTTGTGGGTTTTCTCAAGAGCCCCGGAATAATGGAACTAGTCTAGCCAGAGGGGGGAGTAAAGAATCTGCATAGTTTGAATCTACTTGTCTGTGTTGAGGTTGGATGAGGATCGATATTCGGGGTTCAGGGTAACAGAGTCGATGCTTCGCGACTAATTTTCTGGGCCTGAAAGTCTTTTCTAGAAATGCACTACACTCATTCAGTAATTGAGTCTAACTATAGCAGCCCCCCCTCCTGGCCCAATTGCCCATCCCCAGTCACCCAACATAGCCCTCTAGCCCCAAATCCCCACTTTTCTGCTTTACACAGATTCAATGGACCCACTCTGGCTGAGCTGGCAACACTGCGCTGGCAGATATGAGCCAGGTAGTCCCTCTCCTACTTTATACCCGTGCTATTTTGGATTTTTGTTTCCCTGCTTTCACCACATGTTTCGTCTATCCGAATTCCTTGGTATACATATGCATAAGCACAACAATATCTTCTGCAGATGTATATTGATATAAATTAACTAAACCCCTACAAATGTATCCTTGCTGGCAGGCCGTTAATGATTGACATCAACGAGTGATCATCAGAAGGGCCCTGAACAGCCCTCGTTGGCTGTGCTGCTGCTTGGACTAGGAAATATCTAAAAAAAAGTTCGAGCATTATTTGGGTAGCCGAGATCCGAGTCCCCGTGCCCAAGCTTGCCACCTTTTGGGATCCAACCGCTCAGCTGAGAAGAAAACCATAACCAGCGGATGATAAGAGATAATAAGTAAATAGATAAATCAGGTAACTGGAACTCAATTTCTCAGTCAGTCTTCAAGAGGCTACTACGACGACGATTTGACAGCTGAGGGTAACACTAGAATGTGGCGTTTCCCGCAAGCGACAGACGATCTAGTCCATACATTTCCAAGTTATCAACTCCAGCTTTCGTAGCTTACAGCTCGAAGCCAGCCCCGGTGAAATATGTTCCTGGGTTTCTAATTTCCCTATGCCAACATTTATCTGCTACTCATGACATTTCCATACCAACTACCTAATATTACCTGCATAACATATTAATTTTTTAGTGCTATTACTTGCAATTCTGACTCCAACGAACCACGAAAAAGAAAATACGTTGGGGTTACACTGAGCCGCAGTTGAAATTAATCCCCAGGTTCTCTGAATCAACGAAATAGGTGCGGATCCCACCTTCAGTGTAACTCCCTGAGCAGGAAATCTTACCCCTGTGATGGCCTCGGCATGTCAGTGGATAAGTACTTCGTAGGTGAAGAACCATGAGCACGGCTTGTACTCTACCTTAGGTCTCCAGAGCGCCCAATTACCCAAAACGTCACATCATGAATGGAAGCGAGTTCACATAAACACCGATAACTTGTCTTGTATTAAATTTGCACAACGCACAGAGATAGCATATGCACCTCGTTACAAACCCCGCTCTTTTCTAAACCAACATTGCTTCTGCATTCCATATTCACATGCGTGAGTGCGGGAAAGATGATCTGCCCTGCAGCCGGTATCACCTAGAAAATAACAAAGCCTACTTGGTAGTTAGCCCAATATATTATCTTAAAGGATATACGTGCAAGCTGAAAGTGATACAACTCTCCCTCGAATTTAATAGCCTTTTTACTTGCGCTGAAGGTCGTAGGAAGAATTTCTCTTACCTGTGCCCTTATGTTACCTTTTCTTTTTACTATGTATGTCCATATATACATTTCTCATCTAATCATATTTAAGTACCCTGATCAACACAAGGTTCGCTGGGATGAGATCCACCCTGTGGAGTGGACATAGCATCTCCGAGCCTACACCAAATTGCATATCCAAAGATTTTGTACCCAGCGTGGTCCCCACTACCAATGTGGGGTATAAGGACATACGCCGCCGAGAATATTGGATCAAATAATACTAAGAGTAATCGAACCAGGTAGTTTTAGACCAAAACATGGGAAAGTCAACTTATGTGACCATACTCACAAGTTCGAACATCCACAACTGGCAACCTGTTCTTTGCTTTTCGCGAACATGTCCCGCGTAACTTGGAAGTGGGGAAAGTCCAACTTACCCAACCCACCCAGCCTCATCCTGTACCCATGGATAATCCGACATTGCCAAGAACATTGAGGCCCATGCAGAGATCCCAACTGCCTCCATCCCAATCACACCATATCTAATACATCCTCACAGAGTAGCACTTTCCTTTAGCGGCGGCGCTGATCATCGTAGGCCATACATCTACGAGCCGCACCGCATCAACTCGGGAAAGCCCGGATGTAGGGTATCCGCTGTGCATAGGGCGGTACAGCGCCAATCGCTCTGAGGAACCATAGAACGGCCAATTGGGGCTGCTGTATAACGCCTGGGTTGGCTCAAGAGGAGCGTATATATATACCTAGTCCTCGGCTGGGGCGGTCTTGAGTGGGACATGTATCATGTCATCCCTGATGCTCCAAAGGTGAGTAAATACCTGCAGTTGCTTTGGAAATGTTTCAAAAAAACCCTCAGCTCCAAGTAGTCATGTGAGCTGTGTAACAGAGGTAGAGTGCTAGCTGGTACCAGTAGAGCTTCATTGGCTGTTAAGATGAGCTGGGGTGCGAAGGATGAGGAGAGATGCAAAGATGACGATAGCCTGGTTGCGTTAGAGAAGGAGAAGGCGGATTAGTCTGGCAGTGGCGGATGTACTCCAGGAAGGTATCTTTAAACCCATGCGGAGGAAACAGAGTGAGGTGGGGATAAATTTTTGGCAGACAGAGAGATAAGGTATGGGTCAATTGCAAATAGCACCAGCACGTCCTCGGTCTTGGCATGCTCCCCCATGTTACCCAAATAGGTACCCACAATATTGCCCGTGAGAAATATGAGTTAGAACACCAACCAGCTCATAACCGTCATAACCAACATCCAAATGCGGAACTCTTAGTATTCACTATAGCTACTCGTATATCCTGCCGAGCCGCAGTTACTTTCAAACGGGTGCTGAAGATAAAATAAAAATATAGAAAAATAGGGACTACTTTATCCTTCTTCTTTATTTCCCGCGTTATGCTGCCCTCACTCTAGACTTGCGCCAGCGCCTTCAGTGTAACATATCCCTCCTGCTCTAGAAAGCGAACAATCTCTTGAACGGCCTCTTCCACACTTACTTGGTCAGTCCTAATCTTCAGTTCCGGGTTCTCTGGGGCTTCATAAGGAGCACTAATTCCGGTAAACTCCTTGATAATACCTTCCCTAGCTTTCTTGTAGAGTCCTTTTGGATCCCTGGCTTCAGCTATCTCAAGAGGAACATCGATATGAACCTCGATGAAAGGGATTGGGGGACTGGCTGTGCTGTGCAATTCACGCGCAGTGAGGCGGTCAGCGCGGTAGGGTGATATGAAGGAGGTAATTGAGACGGTTGAGGCATCGGCGAAAAGCTTGGAAACCTATTGCAGAGATAGATTAGTGGAAGGAATCGAGTGGTTGACTTCGAGAAGTATTATAATTTATGTACGCTGCTAGCTGCACTGTGACTGTGAGATGTATTACATGATCCATCGATTCAAACAAACACACCGATTGGGAATACCAGACAACATGCAGTGTGCAGACTTGCCGGCTGCCCAAAATAAGGAATAACAAACACCTCAAAGTACCGAGAATCATTAATAATTATAAAAAAACTGCCTCACCTCGGCTATCCTTCGAATATTTTCATTCCTGTCTTTCTCCGAGAAACCCAAATCTTTATTCAGACCGAAACGAATATTGTCACCTATAAGTGCAGCCAGAGTGAGTGGCAGTTTCGTTTCGGGAAGACGGCATCATGCACACATGTGCATCACCGGTCCACTCCCGACCAGAAACTGACAGTCACCAAGGAGTACACCCAATGGTTAGAGGAGAATTATTCCAGACAATTGGTAAACGTCCAGTAAAGGCAAAACGCGCTGGACAAGAATGAAATACCATCGAGCCTGTAAGCAGCAACACCATTATGCAGCAAATGCTGTTCCAGGGCTGTGGCGACTGTAGACTTTCCCGAAGCTGACAGGCCAGTCAACCAAATTGTAATACCTTGTTGGCCACGGTATTTGTTTCGCTCTTCGCGAGTGAGCCCTTCATGCCAGGTAATGTTTCTATTAGTCCACAGATCAGTCAATCGGTTGCATGTATCATATCAAATGGGAGATCCGAGGAATCATGCAACCTCTTGAGGGACGCCTGCAAGATCTAAGCAGGCAACAGAGAGTATCAATCCTGGGAGGGAAAGTATTGCTATGGATTCACTTACGTAGCCATTTTTCTTCAGAATATTTCCCGAGGTATGTTTTGATTGGTATTCAGAAGCCACTGAGGAAAATCAAAAATAATGTAAGCGGCTGAAAATCAAGGTGGGGTGTGGTGGGGTAACCCCTCCCCCACTTCGATCCATGGGCGGGGATGATAGATTCGGCCGGGGAGTTCCGAGGTCGCGAACAAATTAGAGCCGACGGAAGGGAAAGGGCTCTGTGTACAAGCGCCAAAAACCGGAGCGTCAGCCATCCTGAAATCCTGAACTCCACGCCTAGATCTACCGGCTGGGCATTGCCGTTCGAAACAACGCACAGAAGCAGCGAGGCCGATGTGTTGTTGGTCAAGGACTGGGCTGTGTTATCATGCACTTACCTTACGCTGGGCGATTAGTGGGCAGTGGGCTGCGCAGTGCAAGTATCGACTGTAAGGAAAGAAATCGACAGCCTTGAACCAACTTGCGAAATATTCTTTATAAACGCCCGAAGCAGGATGACGTGCTCTGCCCCAAGGCTAGCGTGATGCAGGAAGAAAAGACAGCTGCCATCTGTACTGCAAACATGATGTGTTTTGACTAATGCCGGGGCACCCCATAACATGCACTATATCTTGAGTTTCAATCCCGCGATCAGAAAGTAGCCGTTTTGCATTGTAGTCCGATACATACTATCGGTACTCGTAAGCAGTCAGCTAACACGCACTTACATACCTAACGTCATTATCACTCTGCTCAGTGGTTACCTGAGTACTGCAAATCTAGTTCATACAGTATATATACGCTAGTCTGGCCGCTCGTAGAGAGATATGCGCCATATTTCTATAGCTTTTATATCTATCAAGAATAGCGGGCCAGATTTAACATTCAAGACCTGGGACCAGATCTTGGATTCGCTCGGTAATATATCGATATCAAACATAGTCTTGTTGCAGAGTATCTTACTTTATCGGCATAGGAATGGTCGCGTGCCTACCTACCTTCAGGATGTACTTAGATTTGCTTATCCGAAACAGGCAGTCGAGGTGTATCATGCCGCCAAGAACTCTGCAAGACCATAACTCTCCAGTTTCGCTGTAAGTCACTATTACAACTTGTGGAGCAAGAATTACACTCAAAATTGGATGGGAACTGGAGCATTATCCTCAGTAACTGTATCTTCGAATTTTGAGCTTGGGCGGACTTCAGGAAGGCTACAAAACACGTATCAGACTCGTATTTGGTGAGGTACGTAATTTCAATATGTTTCTTTGAAAAGGCCTTATACACCCTACTAGATACCTAAATACATACTGTAGACTAAAAGTGTCACGTTTCTTAAGGGTCTACCCGATTACATGAGTCGAGTTGTCGGCCTTTGTCGGCCTACAAGCCTAAGGAGACCCGAACTAGCATTTGGATAGCCACATGCCTTAGCCAGCTGCAAGCTGCATGCACCGCAATAATTTATCGTTGTACCGAGTACATAAATACAAAAAAGTGCTCTGACAAACCACCTCACTATTTAAATAGAAAATCCGCGTGGCAACGGTACTTAACCACAGTCTGGTTCGTTAACCGGGTTAGTAACCAGGTATGTTCACCGTATGCTTTTGGCAGTCCAACCAGCTCTGCTCTACAAAATCATGAAGCGTGGCAATCCCATCCTTCTTGGCGTGGATGGATTACTGAAGTAGGGTAGCCGACGCGGATTCGCTGATTTGCTAGTCCAATTTCAGGAGCTCGCCAGACCAGGCACAAGACCAGACCGCTTGGCATCTGTTGATGAAGAGTGTCAGATTATGATCGATTAAGTAAAGTAAGGCAGCAGAACTGGGGGGGGGTAAGGGGGTGATGCTGTACGTCTTGGTCTCACGCTTGTGGGGGCACAATGATGGAACATGTACAGTACCTACGCGACGGGGAGACATTTTTCTTTGGAGGGCGGGATGGAAACGGGAACGGAATGATGAAGGAGGGATGAAGAGAGGGGTACAGCACTGTGGCTGCAGCTGAGGCTTTAGATAATGCCATCAAACTAATCCTGCCTTCGATCAACTCGCGGATGAGAGCAGGGAAAAGACAGTTGTCACAACAGTGAGGGTATCCAATTTTCAGTGAGCCAACCAGAAATATCAACAGCAAAAGAGGTTGGGTAGCTGCCTCTCCTGCTACCATTACGATACCCCTCGAGGCAGGAATGCCCCTAGTAGTCCTTACATTGCCCCAATTCCAAGTCAAATTACTCATATCGACCACACATACTCTACACACCTTGTCTCTCTTGCATGGCTGCAGCAGTACAGCGTAGAAGTACATCGTGGTGAGTACGCTTGGGACTCCTTATATTTCTGTTGATTCATCCTTGACGTTGGCCTAACTCTCTGGAACACCCTCCCAGACAGCCTAGTGGGTCTCTTATTGGCGACTGGAAAGGAAATCTGACGCGCAGCGACTGATTCGTTGCTCACGGTGTTGGTTTCAATCTTATGGGTTGGCCAGTCCCATTGTTGTTGGTTGCCAGTTGAGTTTTCGATGTACTCCATACTTGCATGTTGTATACTGGTACAACAACAGCAAAGGTAGTACTTTATCACAAAGGGCAAACTCCGGCGGAATCTCCAAAATTGTAACATATACTCATCAGCAATTGGCATTGGAGTACAACTCCAAAGCCTGGCTCGCCTGCTTGCACAACTCAGCGTTCAGCCAGCCACAAGGATTTCGATACCTTCACCTCCTCTGAACCCCCCCCCACACACAAATATCTACCGCTTCTAGCCACACTGGTTATAGGCACTATCCGCATTCTTAATATATCCTAGCACGGAGCTGGATCATACACATCGATGACTTGCCTTAGCACTTGTGCCCGATCTTCCAACAGAGTTGTGGAATCCTGACATGTCCCGTTAGGAAGCTAGCCATACAAACTGCGATTCGGCCACCTTTACCAGGATTACACTTACCCTCCCAAAATCATCAGCACCTTCCGTGCTAACGCTTGGTCCGTTTCCGAAGTGCACAAGGCAGAGGGTCTGACTGCAAGGGTTGAGTGGAGAGTGTTTTTAAAGAAAAACTGGAAACTTTCTTTTTGCTTCCCTCATCAGTCATACCAAGCCCATCTGGTAGAGCCTTCACATTATTTTCTTGGATAAGATACAAGAGGCTTTCTGCCTGCTTATTTGACTGGTTTACGACTCTGCTATCACCGACACTCTTGGATTTAGGCCCCAGCGCCTCGGCTGATCTTATCTACTGCATAGCGGATATCAATTTCTCTGCAGTGTGGGGAAGGAAGCTTTGTCGGGCTCATAATAGCTCCCAGATTCCCCTTGAGTTTGGTTATATATTATACCAAACCCTCACGCATCCCTCCACGACAGCACATACTTCGGACAACGAATAGAAGGTCGAAGCGGAGGGTTTTCATTCAGTCTGGTAAGTACGACGCCCGAGACTAGGCACAGTTTGCCAGCCTGGCCAGCGTGGGATTTCTGCAGCTTCTAGATTTCGAAGCAGATATCCTTACTTCCCGGACATACTGCATCCGCATGTGGGGAAGGCAAGGTGATCTCACAAGTCCATGTGCAGCACATCCATCAGCCCCCGAGATTTTTTATTAAATACAAGATTCGTACCCGCTTCTCTTCCATCAGGGTCAGATACGCCCCTGATCACCCAGTGCATCCTTGAATTCGGGCACTCTTCGATGTACAACTCCCCCGCCCTGACCTGCTTTACAGAGAAACGAAGACGGAAGGTTCGCACTGAACAGGTTAAGCTGTTACTAGCGAGAAGGTCTTAGGCGTTCTGCAAGACTGATAAGAGGGAGCTCTTATTAGGACTGCAACCCCACGCAAAGGCACAACCAAATACCAGTCCATTCCTTGAAATATGACGAAATTCTGGGACAGAGTACTTGAGGTCATCCTCTCACGGGGACAGAGGGAGCGACATGAGAAGTATCTATGGGACAAGCAGTGCGGAATGTCCCCAGCCGCGTCACTTTCCAGTACCTCATCCCTGGGCCGAACAATGACTCCAGAATTCAAGCCTACAGTAAAGCCCGCAGAGAGCAGCTCACCTGTGTCACGATTACCCACTGCAAGTTCACCAACTCTCCACTCTCCGTCCACTCCATTGACACAGTATTCCTCCCCAGCTGGATCCCCCATATACCCAACACCTCCCCACAAAGCCACCAATGGACTACCTCCACGAGTGCCACTCCCACGCCGTCAGCGCGAAGACCGGGCGTATTTCTCCTTGGAGCCTCTCATTGAAGCTCAGAGGCTCGCGGCCTCGGAAAAGCCGTGGACTGCAGCCATTGAATTGCCGCCACCAAAACTTCCGCTACCATATCAGGACAAGGCTGTCCGGAGACAGCCCCTTCTATATGAGGTTCCACCCCTCAGCCAAACGCAAGGGGTCGGTCGTTATCGCCGGTCGGTCAATGCCACTGAAGAGTTCATCGAATCTAGGATCAATAAGAGAAGCGACAGTTTCGCAGACTTATCGATGCTACCGAAAGAAAAGCCCCGAGCGGGCAGCGACGAATACATAAGGCCTGCCAAGATTCTGGGAAATATGGACACCACAAGCCCGCCCCCTCCACGCAAAGCTTTCTCGCGTGGCAATAGTCCTGTCAGGTTGGCCATATATGGGGAAGCAGTAGACGAAGTCGGGGAGGAGGAGCTCGAAGAAATCGATGGCAGATTGATCTTTGGGAGAAGAAAGAGGGCTGTATCCGCAGTTCGCAGCACTGATGGCATCAGCAATGAGGGTGAAATAGAAAAAGTTCTTGTTACAACATCTGACCCCGGTGTCATCACAACTGAGGCAGCTGTGGCAGCAATTGCAGAAGAGAAAGTCACCACAGCGAAGAAGAAGCAAGTAAGAGATGAAGAGAATGTGAGAGGTAGGAGAAAGACTATGGATGCGAGGAATCTCAACCGCCCAACAGCTACAAAACCAAAGGGTGATAAAGTCCGAATTAGACAAGCCACAACACCCGAGGACGTGGAAGAAGCTGTAGAGACAGATGGAGACTTCGAAGAAGTTGAGAGTTTCTCTGAGCGGCGAGGAGCAAAGTTGATGAAGAGCAGCAGAGGGTCCAAGGAGAAGTCAAAGACACCACCAAAGGCACAGGAAGCTGGAAGGAAGAATAAGAAGACGCGGGGGGCTGGTCAAGGGGTTGGCATTGGGACAGGAAACACAGGGTTGAAGACTGTTGTGGGGAAGAGAACAGGTCTAAGGAAGTAGGGAAGGATTTTCTGATGATATATGGGTTGGGATATCTGACTGTTATTTCTTCATTCTTGGTTTAAACTGTATTTTTTATGCGATATCTGAGTTTTGATGTTTCCATGTGTCATTTTTGATTTCCTTTGTTGGATGACTAACGACCTAACGATGGGGGCTGACTGGATTGGCGCACTGGGTTTTCCTTCATTCCTTTTGTTTGGGAGGCGGCATGGAACCAGGTGTATCTCTTTTGGAACATCTTGAAAACAAAAAAGCATTGTTTTATGTATATTGGAAGGATTGGGATGGAGGAGAACTTGTGTAGGAGTACAGTACTCAGCTGGAAGCTGTTGCAGTATCACCCTGAATTTTCTTGGTAAGTGATTTGGTCTATTTAATTCAGATAATATTGCTCCTTTCCCTCATATAACGACAGTTCAATGGGTTATATTCTAGGTCAGTGATACCGTTCTGGGGACCACAGATTTTGTATTTCAATCTCGAGATCTCACTCACTGTGAATTTGCTTTTTAGGACGGAATGTTTATATAACATTCCACTTTGCACTTGCAGTTAAGCTATATGAAGAAACCACATACTCTGGTGGGGCACGCCGTAGGCTAACTCCCTGAGACCAATCACCAGAACCCACGGCCCCAGCTACCACCCACCAATTTTGAGTTTTAAATTTATAGAACCGCAATTTTAGCTTGGCTGACGGCATCCATAATGGTGAATAAATCGAAAAGCATATAAAGATCTTGCGTTCTGTTGAATCCACGTGCTTATGCGGATTGAACTTACAATTCGAGAAACCGTTGCAGGTGGCTTGGAAGCTGCAGCAAATTTCAGTGATATACTCCTTTCATTCTTGGTTCAGAGGTATTTAAATGGCCAGTATTACAGTAGCTTTGATTCGTCAAAGTCTCCTCAGTCCGCTGTGGCTAAGTATAGGGTACATACGTACAGAGTACGTAGAACATTCCTGGATATTCGCTTAAGAGCTACTCTATGTATGTCTTGCACCCCGCAGCCCGGCAGACATAAGATGCCAAGTTTCAGCATGCAAGCTTCATCTGGTCCCTGGCATGTTATGTCACCACATCATCATTCCCCACTTCCCCACAACCGCAATGTTACACTTCACCAAAGCAAAAGCAAGGGATGCAGCACCAAAAAGCTACATGTGTGCCCCATATGCATAGTGTAATCATATATCTCGATTCTATCGCCTGAAGCCTGGATTCTCCAATGAGGGTTATAAGAGTACCACCAAAAACCTGGAATAATGTCTCAGGGCGTTATTTACAGGTTACCACATTGCTTTTGTATGTACACATATACCTGGATTGGTGTGGTTGGACGGATTGGTTGGATACTGCTTAATATATGACATGCATGGGCAAGAGGGAAGCAAGCTATTGTACAAAGTCGATTGGATATGGCACGAGTATTGTTGGGGTGTATTGCATTTAGGGTTGCCAGTTTATTCTACTGTAAGGGAGGTATGTATGTACAGTACAGTACTCCGTACGTATACCTCCTTTGCCGGTACCGCCAGACCTCTTGCACCTCCCTATTGGCTGCTTTGTGGGATATAAGCTGGAAACCCCACCAGACGCAAAAACATTTCCGCTGCTACGCCTGCAATATTGGAGGCCATTGAGGCCGGATTCTCACTCATTTCAGCGGTAGCGGAGCATATCCCCATACATGAGCTGTTGCGCATTCATCCTACTCTCCGAATGTAGTCTAAATCACGGCTTTTGGGCCTGCATTCCCCTGGCATGCTACATACCCCGAGCCGCTGCCGTATTGGGTTCATGCCGTATCTGCAATATACACCGGGAGTGATTGGTATAGTTGCGAAATCCGGGATATGAAGCCGTGGTGGGCACTAGCGTAGAACTGCAGCAAAGTTATGTGGGTGAAGCTGCGCTGGTGGAAACAGACTTGAGAGAAGCTCTAGGGGCCGGTAAGGGCACAGAAGGAGTAGTTGTGATTGAGGAGGTGGTGGGGTGGTGAGTTGGAGGTAGCAGAGCTCGTGGAGTTCAATTTTGCAGTGCACAAATACTGACAGGGAGGGTCTGCAAAGACATATTGTCCGCCTGATGGCGGTACCACCTCACAGGATTATGGGCTATTCTGGTGCATTCACCTCAAGCTTTAGGGGGAGTATACGGATTCTACAGAAGAAAAATTGAAAGCTTTCAAGCATGCAGCATCACGTATCCCGGGCAAGCTGGCGAGTGAATAAAACAACTCTTTACTGTCCGGAGAAGCCATCTCCTCGAAGCCATCAGGTAATAAACAAATATGCACCAGCTCCTGTAAATGTTTCTTATTGGTCGGATGTTATAGGCACGTGAGGTGCATGTATGTACTTATACACAAGCCGAATATTTGAGAAGGGTCCATACCAGCCATTGCTTATCTGTCACCACCACGCTCCAGGGTTATGTCCCTGCATGTTTCCCTTTCCGTAATCTGCCAGCTGGAAAGCTTTGCGATTCCGCAGGGGATTACGGATAAACCAGCACCAAGTTTCATTATGCCGCCAAACCACTTCCTGGGGATGGCTAACCTGCCCTGCCTGCGTTTCACGTTTCTTTGCCCTCCCCTTCAGTTTCAATAATAATGCCACTCGGCACCACAACAGGATGTGTGCCATGTAGTGTCGACGATCTACGCAAACGGTTTTCTGACACTAATCCACGGACTGGAAGTGGTTATGGTTGCGAGAATGTTAGCAGAAGCTAAGCATGAACCCGAAGGGGGTGGCTTAAGGAAATGGTGTATAACAACATAATGCGACATCTTGGTGTCAAAGGTTATCCTATGGTTGAGAACGCAGGGTTCAGCGTTAGTGACTTGGTTTATATGGTCATGGTTCCTATACTATGGAGTTTCAGACGTGAGGCAGGATGAGATGTTGTAAGTTTACTGAGGGAGAAAGAGATCATTGCCGTGATGGTGAGACGGGTGGTAGGGAGGAATTTGTCGTTGTGGACGTGGTAGGTGTGAAAAAGCAGTTTGGCTTCATGGTTGGAATAAGTGCTTAAGCAGTGTTTACTGGCAGTGAAAAACATGAGATGGTGGAGGCAAGGTGTACAGTCTCGGAGAGTCCTGGCATATCATATGCTCAGCTATGATGGGGCGTTTCAAGTGACGAACAAAGCGGCATGGGTGGGGGGCTATTGTAGTGGCCTGAGTGTTGTTTCAGGACAGGATGGCGAGACGATATGCTGGCGCGAGTCCCGGGGGTTGTAAGCACACATGAAATTTATATAATTAATAATTCAGGGTAAACAATACCGAAAGTAGTAGCAGATAGTGTAAGATTGCTAGATTAGCCACTTCAGTGACTCGTGACATTGCAACATAAAGTTGACCATGTGTAAATGCCGAAGTCCGTAAATTCAATCCCACGATACCTAATGTTTGAGCTTGAGATTTGTTAACAGTCATTGCAAAACAAAGCCTGATTTGCAAGTCAAAATGATTTATTTCTGCTACGGTACTCCGTAACTAGGTAGGTGATAGTTGGCTCGCTGCCAAGACAATCTTGAATTAAACAACGTAACCCCCATAGAGGCTAAGAGAATACTTCAATGCAACGTTGTCCAAGCCGAGTAACAATCACGCAGGGTTCCATTACATAGCCCTTCAGCTGAATCTTCTGGGTGTATATGCATTTGGTGACCTCGGTAAGGCTGCAAAGTAAGTTATTAGATCTGTTGGAAGAGGAGACATGAGCGAGCATTTAATACCAAAGACAGTTTCTTGAAAAGTCACAAAAAAATTTCTATCCTACTTTGGCAGGGCAAATCTTAGATCTCTCTCTCTACCCAGCATAGAAAACATTTGTATCATGAACCTGGAGACTCCTAAGAGAGATTGGAACACTGGTAGTGATATTCCCAGCTAGGTTAGTGATGGTAGATGTACCTTTCAGGGTAACTACTAGTCGGGATGGTTGTACAATACGCCATGGCCTATAACTGTTTGTCCTATCACCTCGTGTTGTTCGTTGTAGAAAACAGGGAGCCCAACTCGCCTGCAAATTACTGTAGAAAAAGGATCTGCATTTTTGGTCCACAGTGACGGGGAACAAGTTACCATATAAGAAAGAGCAGTAAAGGGACAAGTGAGATTCAATACAGGTTTGAAGACCCAATGCCACTCACACCAACCAGAGACCTGACAAGGGTGCAAACATTGCTGCGGCATTCAATTCAGACTATGGTGTAGACTGCCCCGCATAACTAGGTCACAGGTCAATAATAAGTTAAGGCTAAGATACTTATGTCACCATGAGAAAGGTGCCCATCATGGCATAAATGCATAGTCGATTGCATCCACGTCGAAGTTTTTAGGCTTATAGTTCCCCGTGGTGGTCGCACAATGACACGAGGTGTCACGCACCGTGTAACGTACTGTCTAGGTCTCCATCTAAAGCCGCATCTGTTCACGACTCAGGACAGGATTGGGAAAAATTATAGTCTTCAGTCAACATTGGCAGATCACAGAAGCAAGCGGAAGTTCAAAACATCAACGTGACATATAGATAGACTCCAAAACAAAAAAATACCGATCCTGAAATACCAAGTACCAAAATACCCAACCCAAGCTCACCCGCGCCTGCGCCGCTCCTCCAAGCAAAGTTGCCAAAACCAACACAAGCCAGTCATCCCATATTTACGTAACAGCATAAGAAATCAAGTTTTTGGTGACCTTAATGGCCATTAGAAAACGAAAGGCAGATAAGTTTGAAAAACAGGTATCGCGATCATTACCACAGTGGTAGAAGCGCTAAACGAGGGCCCAGCCTAGTTTGGTCATTCCTTCAGTGCCAAATGCTACAATGGCAAGGAAGTTCTACACCATAACATTCCCACACCACTGAACCAAATACCAAAGTACCATATACACAACAATATTACACAGAAACGAAACCCCAGTAGAAAACATCAAACATAACAGAGTTACCACCAATGCCCCATCCTACCCGATCCAAAATACAAGAAACAGAATAAATTGTGGCCGCCTTCCCGTTGAGATGCGTAAGAGGGATCCATGAAAGAAAAAATTGGCAGAGATATGTTGGATATATTAGGACAATGAGAACAGAACGTAAAATATCTCCACTTGAAACTTCCTATACCTTCCAACCCTCATACATGTTAATTTCATGACACCTGCCACAGCCCAAACAAACACGCCATATCCCCGCCCGAAGAGACCAGTTACTGAAATAGGAAAAAAGTGATAATTTAATCAAAATATTAACATAAAACTAGTCCTCATATAGTAGGATTCCAATTCTTGGTTGGTTGTGTCCTATGATAAGTTCTCCCAAAAAGATAACTATGAAACATTTACAAAAATCCTGGGTATATTATGATGCCTCATTGCACCATCCATTTCTCCATATTTCGGCTGGAGGCTCCAGAGTTCATACCATCACCGGCCATAATGCCATCCATGTTATTCATGTTGCCCATTCCGATATCCATTGACATATGTAGTAATTCGGATGTCATCCACTGAGAATTGCCATTCATATGGTCACTGCTGTGCCTCGAGTAGGAGGTAACCCTTGCTAAATCTTCGCTTTGTCTTCTGCCATATCCGTTCACTGGTCGATGGTTGAAATTTCCAAAAGAGCTCATCATGTCCACGTCTCCATCCACCCCATTCCCGTGTTGCATACCTTGCATTCCAACGTCCTCATCAATGTTAGCTGAGCTATAAAGAGAATTGTACAATGGGACTGGGCTATTGCTTTGGCTGCCAACATTGGACCCGTTTCCTGCTTGCCCATTCCACTGGCCCCCAGAACAGAAATATTCCCAGACAGAATTTACCCATACAGATCTTTGTTCAGGGTCATTAAGGTTGAAGTTCTTGAGAAACCCGGAGTCGAATATATTCATAAATGTGTCTTGGGAAGAGGCATTTGATGAGTCAGACATGGCGGTTGCAGTGTGAGACATTGGTTGGCTTTTAGGAGAACTCGCAACCTTGTATGGCTCGGCGGTTGGAGATTGCCCAGTTGAATAGGGGGAACCTGGGTGATGCGCTGACCGCTGAGAACGAGACTGAAACTGCGACTGTCTCTCTTGTTCTGGCAGGGCCTGGTATTGGGAGGGGCGTAACTGAGGGAAAGCTTGCTGAAATGTGGATGTGCCCTGTACTTGTGCGGAAGGGGATTGACCCGTCCTCGCAAAACCGCTCCTCATGGGCGACGGTAGGCCATTAGGAGATGCTAGCGCAGGCCGTGGAGGAGCACCTGGGCTATCTCCATTATGATTTCGAGAGGTCTCATAGGCACTGTGTTGGACAGGTCCACTAAGATGTCGTTGGTGGTGACTTCGAGAAGGCTTTGGCGATTGTGATTGTTTCTGTAGTTGTCCAGGCGGTTGCGGTGGAAGCTGTAGCGGTCCAGCCGTATTGATCTCCTCTCCAGTTTCAGGAACATACTCCCACTCTATCAACTTCTTGCGTATCTTGGCGAGGTAGTCCTCCTATCACAGGTGCAATCAGCTTTTGTGGGAGGCGCGGACGGGATTGTGAGGTACCTTGTTCTTTGCCTCTGAGAAGCATTTGTGTTCATAACTGATGGCTATTATATCGAGGTTCAGTCGGCTGTATGCAGAAAAGGCCTTCCCAGCATTCAACAGCTTCTTCTGCTCCCGTTGCTGATCCTCGATTGTAATGTCTGCTTTCAGGTATGGCCGCTGTAGCCGTTTCGCGCTTCTCCCCAATGGTGGGACCTTCTTAACATTCGTGAGCATTGTTCGATGTATGGTGAGCTGTGACTCTTGTGCAAATATACTGTTTGAACGGGAGTACTTGTTAACGTAATGGAACAAGAGGCGAGGATGAGCAAGCGTACAAAAGTCTGGGCACGAGGCTATGTGACTAACGGCGATCCATAGCCTATGCGTTAGACAAGTCCAACCGTATGTACCCAGAGATGGGATCACTCACCAGCGCAGCTACCGACAGTTGGTATGTAACAAAGCTTCCTTGGTGCCCCTGTATTGCCACTTGTGGGCGAAAAAAGCAAAGGGTGCAAGCTACAAGGCCCAGGGCAAGCTGACTCCTTTTTTTCCTAGGCCTTTGTTTCCGACGGGCTTGTGCCAACCAGCTCGGCCTTCGTCACTGACGCTTCGCCGGCGCAACAGCCGATTGTATATAGCGGTAATATATATGGTTTCAGTTGTGGCTCTCGACTGATCAAATCTCTTTGGTCACTGAGCTGAGCTGGCGCTGGCGTTGGGTATCTGTAAAACAAATTGGTAAGCATGACAGCACTCGTTTTTTTTTCAGGAACAGGTCTGGGCACTTTGGAGTAGTCAATTACATTTTGATTAGATTTTGTAGTTATGATGACTGTGCTTCGTCAACAGGTTAACAATTTATCGAGCACAATTGCGATAGCCCAGAGCCCGTTCCCGAAGGAAAAAAAACCTCCTTCGTATGCAGTGAATAAACGGAGGACTAAGCACAACAGCCTAGACGCTACCTAGATACTCTTCTGTTTTTCTTTCCCTGATTATATTTAATCCGAGAAGCTCCGTACGTGGGCTATCTGGTTAAATAACGCCGTACTTAACCAACTTTACTCCCCAGTTATCGCTTCCGTACAGAAAACTGTCGGATGTTGACAAATCAGGCTGGGCTGTTGGTTTGAAGGGGGGGTTGCACCAAGAGCTTTCAAGTGGGAGAGCCCCGAATTCGAGCTTCCAAACAGGCTTTCTTTGGCAGGAGTGGTAACGGCAAGGGACTGGCGAAGCAGAAGCAGCGACCTGGGGCTACGACAGAGCAATCCGAGGGAGTATAGCCGATGAGAAATGTTGGATAACACCAGAGCGTTAGGAGGTACGTACTGTTCCGAGCAATATACAGAGGGAGATCGAGAACAGTTGGCCCCAGAAACCCCAAGCTGTGGGGATAGCTTACTTAAGTATGTATCTCAAATCTGAGAGACTGATGAACCCTTGTATGTGCTCTCCAAGTCTTTGAGCTTTCTGCCTATGCTCACTGTTGCATTTCGCACGCACATGTAAAGTATTTGTATGTATATGTAAGTACATACTGCACCCCGTGTCCTGTCTCGTCTACTCCGCTGTACGAGGCAGGGGCATAGCATGTACTTTTGCTGTACGTAGGAGACTCTCCAGCTCCAATATGAACTAACGTGCACGAGCACCCAGGTGATATCCCCGCTTGAAGGAAGCTCACTACCATTGCCATAGTTGGCTGGGCAACTAGCACCAAAAACAATTACCAGGCTTACCTATTCCTCGCAAAGACATACCTGTTCCGTGGATACTGACAGGGTATCTGCAAGGACTGAACAAGTCGCCGCCTTGGAGGCTGGCTGTATGGTAACGCACAGCATCACAGTCCATGGAACTCACTGGGCATCGGGGCGGGCTCAGAAGGCTGGTTACCGTCCAATTCCCACACCGACCTCTACTCATCTCACAATGTTGGGGCCACCTTTGCCGTATGTATCCTGTGCCGGTAGTAAAGTCCGGTGGCACTGACACTTTCTGGACATAGATTTACGTAGAATTACAACGCATAGACGGATTGCTGCCTGTCAAAGGCAGTTGCAGTCCACCAGCAAAGCAGGTTTGCATGTGTGGGGTAACCAATTGACTTGGATTTTCAAAAAAAATTGTCCAGTATTAATTAGATGCGGGGAATGGGCACCTGAATCTGAGTACCTGCGCAATTGGCGGCGTCACATAAAAGAATCAAGTTTCCGGAGAAGGAAGCCACTTGCAGCAACGGAATACATAGCTGACCCTGAAGTCATACAGGGGTGGTTAATCCCCTGCTCTTTCGCCATCATGTGCTAAGAACCAAAAATACAAGCCTCAACCGGGCTGGAACTCGCCACTGACAAAGGAATTGTAAGTGGTATTTAGATGAGGCATGAAACATGCAATGCACGTGAAGCACGAAGTGCCATTGGGGCTCTGCTAGAGGTGACGTCGTTTCTGGAACTCAGTTCTACAGTATATAGTCCCTAGCCATTCGGAGATTATCCTGTCAAGCAAGATAAGCGGAACGAAGCGCGGTGGCCATGGTTTCACTTTTGCTACTGCGTATCATGCCAAGTGGATCGGTCCGCAACTGCGGTAGGTGTATCCCATCCGAGAGCTGTATTCAGTCCGATTTGTGTTGTCCAATTTGCGTGTAGCTCTTGAGATATCACCGACGAAAACAATATCTGCCAATGCAGACAGGCCGATAGGCAGAAAAAAAGTAATAATGAGGCAGCATCTCACTTTACCCTTGCCTTAGTGTGACTATTGGTCACCTTGGAACGCCAAGAGCCACTAGCCGAATTGACACACATTAAAGCCACTATATATATGTCATATTGTTTTTAACGCTACGCTAGACCCGATTGGCAAGGAGCCACGGGATTGGCCACACTAACAACAAGGGATAGATTGTCCTCAGCCGGCACATAGAGGCTTGAGTGGTGATTACCTTTTGGGCTACATATGTTCAGCTGCTCGAGCCTTGGCACCTGCAAAGTGCCCTCGAAAATAGGTGAAAAGATATCTTCTAGGGTGCAATTTCGCAATGCAGCCGTCTATGATGTCCTTTGGGATAGTGATGCATATATACTAGTTAGTATGTATACAGCTCCAATGGTAGGTAACAGGGTTGCACTTTTTTTTTTTTTTTTTTTTTTTTTTTTTCCCTTGAGCTACGGTGTACGTCTGTGGAGCCCAAGACTATGAGACACCTTTTTTTGTGTGGGGGGGGAGTCTATACGCCTTTCCCCCGAAGGGAGCCTTAGGCTATGAGGCGGCCCCGTTCCCGCACCTTTAAGGTACACACGGGACAATAAACGCCCTGCCTCCCGAACCTATGAAAACACTATATATGACCAACCAGACTAGATATATGTGATAAACTTAACAAGCGCGCTTGTACCTATAACGCAACACGCCAGACTTGGCAGTTTCAACTTTTATGCAGATGCGTGCTGCGAACTATAAGGTGGTTATGCAAAACCTAATGAAATATGGGAGTATATGTACCAATATAATGTGAATCCCACTCCCCTAGGTACTGTATGTATGTCATAATTACACATGTGTCTGATGGCGTGACTAAATCTCCTCACAGACCCACTATTTGCTAAGGCCAATTCTTTGGGGTCCCCCTGCAATTAGGATACCAACAGTACTGGTATCGGGTTTCAAGCCCCTAGTATATACATATGGAGTAATTATCAAAACCAGCTTCTCTCGCCGCAGCCACCAATGTTACCTATCATATCAAATTCCCATGATCAAGAGGTGCAGATTCTTTTGAAGTGGGGTGCCATTAAATCAACATGCAATGGCTGTTGTGTTTTAGAGACTTACATTCCATAGCCTCACGCACATTTCGGTGACACAGATGGTACTTGTGTATACAGAACACATCCCTTAAATTACTCATTACATGTACAAGCTTGAATGTCGGAGCAAGCACCCGTGCCGGCCGCGCTCTTTCTCGGTATATAGCCCATGCTCGCCATGGTAGGTACTAGCTGCCTAAGGATTAGGGATCAAAGGGCTTATACATATATGTAGGCTTGTTACTACATGCAGACAGCCGTTTCATTCCTCTTGGTGAATATAGTGTATATGTGTAACCATCCATACCTACCTTGCTTAGGTATACAGTGTCTTCGCCATAACGACACTCCGTCATTTATCTCTTACTGGCATCTACGGTAGCATTGTACACAGGTACGTACAAGTGGGCTAGTCTTGTGTGATATTTAATTATATAGCAGATACCGGTATGGCATGAGCTTGTAGCCTCACAAGAGGCAATGGGGTTAAGTTACCCTGAGCCAGTTTTTTACTTCTTATTTCTTATTTTATTTTATTTTATTTTTTCTGTTTGGGGTGGGCTATAATATGATACACATTCGTTTTTCTTGAATGTAGCTAGACTATCTAATCTACAAAATAGCACCTGGCTTGAGACTATCTATCTACTCGTCGACGTATTCGTATCACTCTGCATGTACGTACGTACATAGCATCCATGGCCACTGACAATTAAAAAGTCGGCTTATACGATTACAGTACAGTAGGAGCTGTACTCTAATTCGAAGACTAGACTTCGGATTCGTCCTGGTCCTGCTTTTGTGCTTGGTTACTAGTGCTCAATTTCAATTGCACTGCACTCGCGCCGCTTTCTCTGGTGTATGGTGTACCGGGTATACACAACAACCCCCCCTTCTCCCCCCTCCCCCCCCCCTCCCCCCTTCCCACCCCCACCCCACTTTCTTCGTGCCTCCCAACAGCCCCTGCACCCACGCATAGGCAGCGCTGCTATCTTGCCCACCCAGTATTACCCTATCGGCCTGTTCCACTCTTAATTGGTGATCGTTGCTATTCTTTGTCCTTTTTCGATATGCACGGCGTGAGCAGGGCTACGAATCGCAGCTACCCCAAGCCCAGCTAGGACCTATCCAGCCCTTAAAACGAGAGCCAACTCTGGAATCGAACCGGCGATGGCACCTACGCCAGAGAAAATGCTAAATTCCCAGGCAAGTACTTGAATGCCGGTGTGTCGCTGGGACAAACGCGCCAGCTCTCAAACTCAAAATTACGGATCTTCCATGTTGGGCCTCCGAGGGCGAGACGACATACACACCTCTGCCCATCACGGTCATCAAAGAACAACCATCGGTGCTATTTTATCCGACACAAATACTCGGAGAGGCCTGCTAGTCTTACCTGAACCCTTGATTTGGAAACATTTTGGCCTAAAGTGCCGTCTACTTACTACAAGCTCGGTTGCACTCAGCTTCGCCCAACAACCTAGACCCACCACCAACCTAGTCAAAACGGCACCATCAAAGATTACTGTACTATACATTCTCCGCTTGAGTGCGCATTTATAGTCGCTAGTGAGGAGCCAAATTTCATAAAGCCATCAAGAACAGCATGGCCCGTGGTCAAAACTTGAAGAGACCAGCTGTGGGAGCGCCTGGGGAGAGCAGTGCCAGTGGGGGGAGGAATACACCCATTGTGGGAACTGGTGGAGTAGGAATAAAGGCTGACCCAGGATCACCACCACCGACTATGGCGAATCCTGCTATAAATCCCCCCAATCTCACGGCAACGTCGACAACTACCGCGAAGCGGGTAGGACAATCATCCCTTGCACTCAAGACTCGAAGATATATCGACATCAACATCAATGATGTTAGGAATGAGAGGGCTCGAGGCAAATGGACGGAGGAAGACGATAGGATGTGGAAAAGAACCAAGCCATACGAATGTGAAATCTGTGGTGAGCGAGGAAGTACGAGGGTACGTCTGATTCACTTCTTGATTGGACTAGTAAACACAGCATGGAGGGGTGCTCATGCCCCACTATGACGATGATTACTTGCTTTTTTCATCTTCGTGTACTCGCATTGTCTTAAAAAAACAAAGTGAACAATTCTACTCCACCCACCCCTTTCTGTTATTTGATAACTTCATATTCTCCCTTGCTTTCAAATGCATATGCGATGTTGCACACGGACGATAACACTCACTACCTCTTACCCGGAGCCAGTACAATATCGAGAATCGGCATAAAGTCAATCGTGAGTGGATCTCTTGACATGTTTCTTACGATTGTTTTACGGTTTCATCCCAATGGCGCATACCAGAGGGCCAGAAGGAGATAGGGCTCGATATCTGACTATCTATCCCAGGCCATAGTCCCCAAAAAGTAATACCATGTCTCGACTGTAAGCTTATGTTTACACGAAAGTAAGTTAATGAAACATTCAGGTTCTCTTGTTGTACTACAGTTCCTCTAACCTGTTGCTGGATAACAGAGATAACCTTATCAAGCATCAGAAGAAGGCACATCCAGACAAATTTCAATCACAGCCACAGACACCTCCGAGCGATGCCCCGCCTCCACCTAAGACTAGGCAGAGGAGGACCGCGGAGCCAAAGGTTTCTGCTCCTGCTATGGTACCGCTTGCAGGCCCCGGTGGTGTTCAGGGGCAGACGTATGGCATAGATGACCTAGCGGGGGCCTTCAGATTGCTACCTGTTGCGGAGGACGTATGTTTCTGTTGCCTCTTGTTAGGTTATACAGACGATCGCTGACAAGCATATGCAGCTTCCTTCACAGCAAATTCAGGGGATGATGGCCTATTACAACCCCGATAGACTACCATTGTTAGTTCATGAACCCTATCTTGCTTGTTAGTAGCACAAGGTTACAGCTGACTTTTCACAGCCTACCGCCATCACTGCTGACACATTATGCGGACTATTACTTTGCACCAACTGCCTTTCATCCGCACTTTCCTCTTATTCATAGGCCAACTTTTGACCCATCTTCCGTGCTTGCCTCCTTTCTCAGGGCTATTTGTTGTGTTGGAAATATATATGACCCTACAAATAGAACTATGGGAAAGCAGCTATGGGAGAGTGGGTGGATAGTCTTGGAAAGGTGGATTGAGAGAGGTAGTGAACAAGATGACGGCAGCCTTGCACAGCTTTTCAAAGAGGATGAGATGGAAGGTGAAGAACCGGGGAGCAAGAAAGCCCGCCGAGAAGGGCGGCTATGTGTTTTACAGGCTTTCGTACTTTTTGAATTCTATGGGCTATTCTCTCAAGATAGAGAGGCCGAAAAGAAGGCGCGGATATTACATTTCCGGTGTACAGAGGTAAGGGAATTGCGTTATTGTTGAGTTGTGCAATGCTGATTGTAGCAGATTGCCCGGGAGCATGGATATTTGAAGGAAATGCAATTACCCCAAAATTACGATGAGCTGTCTTTGCAACAACAATGGGAGCTTTTTATTGAGTGTGAGTCAAGGAAACGGTATGTGATCATGTGTAAAATGCCACCAAGTGCCTGATGAACTGACTTGTACATAGAACCGCATATTCTCTGTATATCCTTGATTGCAATTTGTCGCTTCTATTCAATACCCCTCGCCTGCTTCGCTTGCAAGAGCTTAAATTCTTGTCACTGCCTTGTGATGACGAGCTGTTTGAGGCGCCCACTGCCCAGGAGTGGGACGCTGTCCGCCGAAAACATGATCCTCGCTCTTTCCTCCCCCTGGATGGAAGTGGCGTCTATCTGAGTAGCAGAAAGGAGAAAATCTTGTTTGGTGCGATATACAAGAAGCTTATTCAAGGGGGGGGTAGGGTAGAAGAAGAATACATTGACCCTGGTGCAAACACAAAACTTAATGACTATGCAGCATACCTCATGGTAATAGGAGTCATCATGGAAATATTGGCTCTCACGCAGCGGGTAGCAGAAGAGGAGGAGGAGCCAAATATGCGGACAGGCAGAGGGGGTAAGACGGTTGTCATCTTTGGCCAGGATAAGGTCCAGGAAATTGACCGCCTGAGGCGAGCCCTGGAGACGGTCGGCAAACTTCCCTGGTTTAACTCTGTCCTGGTGCTCGAAAAGCAGTTCCCATATGATTTGCTACGCGTTTCTTTGAATATGGGAGGTGTCTTTGACGAGAATGTTAGGGCTGCGGCACCAATTCCCCTTCAATTAAAGGGCTGCGCAAAAGCTTTTTATGTTGCATGGCATCTTGCCCATATTATGCTTGTGATCCCCGATCGGATGTGTCTCCGCAACGAAGAAACGCCACTGGACATGCATACGTCGTTCGCGCATATTCTCCTGGAAACGAAAGATCGACTTGAGAAGGTTGCAAGATTCTCCACCCCACCGGGACCACAGGATAACATAGATGGCCTGAATGCTTCCGCCTCATCATGGGGATTGGGGCACGGACACATGCTTTTCTCCCAGGTATTCGAGCACAAGATCGCTCCACATTTGTTTGCTATTCTTCGTTTTACTGGAAAACCGGAAGGTTATACGTTCGATATGTGGGATGCAGAGTTTCCTACCGTACTTGGAATGGTTTTCAAGGCACTGGTTGTTGTTTGGGAACTCATCGTCCGAGTCGGGAGGGAGGAAGACGAGCGACGAAATCTCACACAGCCGATTCCACCCCCACTCCTTGGCCCGTTCACTCAGAATACTGGGGGTCAGCCCATGGATGTTTTTGGCAGTGCGTGGGTGAATCCAATGCACTCAAGCGCAGAATGGATGTACAGCGGCATGGGCTCCAACAGTTATTCAGACACAGGTTACTTCCCCTGGAACCCTAACACTACTCTACACCCAAATCAGTACAACCAGCACCCCCACCAAGAGCAGCAAGATATCAAGCCAAACATCCTCACTCTGCAAGCACAAGACCTGCAGCAGCAGTACCAGCAACAACGGCGGACAAAGTCTCCAGGGGAGAATTTCTTGCAGGAGATCCTGGAGTTCGTAAAGTATCACGAGATTCTCGATGGTGATACTGAGATGGGCACAGGAGCAGGGAAGGAGCTACTTGAGTGGCGATTCTTACGGTGGATGAGGCAGGTATTCGATGAGATTGATGGGTGGGATGTGGGCAGAGCCGTGGTGAGGGTTATGGATACCCAGCTGATGAATGAGGATGAAGAAGTGTCCTAGATCACGTGGTTAAGGGTAGGGTCGAGGGTGTACAGTCAGCCTGCTGCAAAAGATAATGGCTTTCCATTTGTTCTGCTTGTTTGTTTGCAATTTCGTTTTATAACTACCTTGACTCCGGGGCTGTTTCTTTCTCACCAGTCACGAGAGATGTACTCATTTTCCCGCACTTTCATGTAATGAGCTGGCGAGTGGGTTTGGCTTTTGCGTTCGCAGGTCTGTTTCATCACTTGATTTATACTTTGACTACACAATTTATTTGTTGTGCGCACTGTATACCATTGCGTGCTATATAGTATAGGTGGGTATGATAATCCTGGACTTTGTTTCTGTCACGGAGGCCAATTATACACGGATATATGCATAGCTAACAGCTACACTCGTTACTCGAGCATATGCAGCGTTGAACACCTTGAATGAAGGTTTAGTCTTTGGCCCCATAGAAACAGCTAGTCTGGGTAATGCCTCATAGCTACTCCGTATGGCAAGTGATATATACTTAGGTAATCCACATCCTCCCTGTGGTTGCTATCGATAAGACATTTAAAGGCCGTCTTGTTACCTACTATCTTAGCGACCGACTTTTCGAGTCCGCAATTTACACAACGCCAGCTGGACCTCTTAATAAACAAGTCACACCATAGCTGGGTTGTTAATACACCCGCATCAGTTTCTGTCGACGTTTCTCACTCCCAGCGAACGAACCCAGCGCAGCTGTCCCACACCACACCTGTCAGTCACCACTTCTGAATCATAATTACTATGACCCCAAAGAAAGCCTCCCACCAACTGCCCCCATCATCACCCATCCACCAAGACCCACCTGAGGGGCTTCCCCAGAAATTTTCGGAGTTGTCAATATCAGATGATGATGATGGGTCTGTGGCCCCCACTTCCTTACCTGCAGTTTCAACAAAACCAGTCGTGCTTCCCCCGCAAAGGAAAGCAAGCAAAAAGAAAGAAGAACCCGTGATTATCGATAGCTGGGAGGATGGTGTTTCTGATGTTTCTGATGGGTCGGAAGGGGATGTGGTAGTCGTTGGTCCAAAGGGAGGGAGGCGGTGGGACGATGATTCTGTAGATGAGTTTGACGACGAGGGCGGGGCAAAAGATACCGACAATACTAAAATTACGAGTAAACCTTTTCCATCACCGCCATTACCCCCTGCGCCGCCCCCAAACACAGGCACTTCATCATTAGGCTCTTCCGCATCATCGTCTCGAAAAGCTACACCCGCTCCACCACGCTCGTCATCATGGGATTCAGATCCTCCGTTATTCACATCCCCTCCATCTGGATTAAAGTCCTCCTACATGGTAGTGGAGCCGGAAAAGAAAAGACAACCTACTACGGATGCTGTAGCGAGAAGACTGATTGCAAATGCATTAGGGATTAGAGCCCCAAAATCTACGGTGGAGCAGAAGGAGTATGAGGCAAGTATGAAAGCTCAGCTGAAGAAAAAAAGGGAAAAAGAAAGGGAGGAGAGGGAGGCAAGGAAGAGGGAGGAGGAGCAAGTAGAGAGAATGAAAAGGGAGGTGTGGGGGGGATTTAATGAGAGATGAACAGGAAACAGAATGGTGCTTATCCCTATCGCCGTCTTTTTGGTTATTACGGTGGAATCATTGATAATGAGGATTGGATTTTATTGCATACCAGCATCGTAGCATGCAGGTCCCAGGATATTATTTACAAGTAGTACCTGATCAAGGTTTCTTAACCATTTCCTTGATATGTGCTTAGGTTATATGACCTTACAAAAAAAAAACAATGGTCTTGGCACCAGCAGCTAACCACTAAATGCCGAGGTAGATGATATTACCTTATTAGGTAGTATATAAAGGCGGCTAAGTCTACAGCATTTGGCCCTTCGATGGTGCAGCTATCACGCAATATTTATGGTGGTCAACACTGTTGGAGGGTATAACCGCTAGGAAAAAACGGGATCACTGGGTGCCAGATTTGCCTGGTCACCGATGATACACCAACAATGAGGCAAACACCCGCACTGATATTTTGCATATAAGTTTTAGCGTGTCACAACCAACTCTAATCGAATCAGTAGTAATTATCATTATAGATATGTATCGTCATAGCTTTCCTGTTACGTAGGTACATGACTACAACTATGGTAGATGGATATACCGAACATCAGCAAGAACCCCTAGTCATTTCCCCATAAATATCATATGTAGCCAAGCGTGTTACTTAGACGTGATGCGACTGCTTCACCACACCACCCTCTCCCGCCTGCTCCATAATCCTCCTCTTGTAATCATTAATCGTACCATCAAACTTCTCCACTGTGCCATTATCACATACCCAAAGCCTCTTGCATACATTCCTCAGCATCGTCACGTCATGAGAAACCATCAGTACCCCTCCCTCGAACTCATTCAGTGCCAAACTAAGCGCATCCATTGCCTCCACATCCAAGTGGTTAGAAGGCTCATCAAGGACCAGAATATGTGGGCGCTGTAACGACAACAAAGCAAATGCCACACGTGATTTCTGCCCTCCAGAGAGCAGCTCCATTTTCTGCAGACCAGTAGTACCAGTAATACCAAAGGCACCAAGATGGCGACGATACTCTTCATCTGTCTTCCCCGGGGACATCTTTGCGCAGAACCCGACAGCTGACATGGTGAGGTCGAGAGCGTCCACGTGATGTTGTGCAAAGAAGCCAATCCTTAGCCGAGGGTTTTGGGAGACAAGACCACTGGTAGGGGTTAGCTTCCCCATAAGAAGTTTCAATACTGTAGTTTTACCAGCACCATTGGGCCCCACAATACCAATACGGGAGTCGAGCTGCACATCCAGATCGACATTTTGTACTATAGGCTTGGTAGCAGGATCGTAGGTGAACGAAACCCCAGTCATTTGGATGATAGGTGGAGAGAGCTTCTCCACCTCGGGAAACTTGAACGACACAGTATACACATCTTCTGGTGCCTCCAGTACTGGGAGCTTCTCTAGTTTCTTGATACGGGATTGGGCTTCAGAAGACTTGGCAGCATTGTATCGGAATTTGTCGATGAAAGCTGCAACATCTGACGTTAGAGATATGATTGGTCTTTAAGAAAGTGGGGCAAGTCCTACTTTGCAGGTGTTTCCGGTAGGCCATTTGATTCTCATATTCTCGTTTGGCAGTCTTCCGCCGCTCTTCTTTCGTGGCATAAAAAGCGTCTTTTGAACGGTCAATAAATGATACTTGGACACATAGGACTGGGTGTAAACATACCAAAGTTACCGCCCTTGTAGTAGTCTAACCTCTCTGAGTGTTGGTGTATGATATCTGTTGAATAATGTCAGGAAATTGATTTGAAGGTATAGCAATATAAAGTCCAAATTTACCTGTAGCAACTTCATTCAAGAATGCACGATCGTGAGACACGACTGGGGGAGTTGTAATGGGGTTAGCGAACACATGTTCACCAGTTTGCGCTATTGATGAAGGTACCGACCTAGCACTGTGCTTGGATACCCTTGCAGGTAGTCTGACAGGAAAGTAATAGAGGGAACGTCCAACATATTGGACGGCTCTGTTAAAAATAATATATATATTAGCATCACCATCACAGTTAGTCTGATTCATAATTAGACCATACCGTCGAGTAGCAGTAAATCTGGTTTGCAGAATAGAGCTCTTGCTAAAGCCAATCTCATCCTCCAACCACCAGAGAAGGTCTTAGTAGCAAGTTTCTGTCGTTCTGGGCTGAAGCCAAGACCGGCCAGGATACTTGCCGCTCGGGATTCAGCCTTATCCGACTCCATCTCGCCCAATTTATTATGGATATCAGATAGCTGTGCATCGAGGTCCTCTCGGATGGAGTCGTCAAGATCCGGGTTCTCGGCTTTTTGTTTCTCGAAGTCAGCGAGTTTTATCGCGATTTTCTGTGTGTAACAATCAGTACGACACACAATGGGCATGAGAACTAGGACGTACATCTAAATCTGAAAGAAGAATTTTTCGCCACACATCGGCATCAAGGACGGCCTGTAAAGCAGGTGTATCATCTCCGGCAAGCTAATTTATACGTTAGATGGTACTATTGAGAAATTGAAGGGAGAGTACCGACTTCTTGTTCGACATGGAGAATGGTTATGTGCTTCGGCACGGCAAGCTCCCGTCTACTCAATGCCCTCAACAGGGTAGATTTCCCGATACCGTTCTGGCCAACAAGGCCATACCTCCGTCCATAAGCCAGAGTTAAGGAGGTGTCACTTAAAATCCTCTTGCCACTGATGCTGACATCCACATTATCAATCTTAACATCCTTGCTCTTGCCAGCTGCTGAACCAATTTGCAGTGGGTTGACCTGCATGAAGAACTCCTCATAGCTTGCGCCACTGTCTGGATTGGCGATGAGTTTTGATGCCTCGTATTCAACTGTTTTATGGATTTTCTTGTCCTGTTTTGCCTTGATTTTACGCTCTGCCTTTTCCAACTTCTTTTTGTCAACCTTAGACTCAACCTTTCGAGAGTTCGTTGCCTCAAGATCCACACCACCCGCCATCAAATTCACCGTAGCAGACATTGCTCTCTGAGAGGCCATGTGTATCGTCTGATCGAGCTTCCTTGCAACGGTTGAGGTCTTGCCTTTGGCGCCATTGAGGCTCACCAACTGAGAGGCGAGCTTCTCAATCAGATTGCTGACTTCCCCCGGCTCCAATGAGCCTCCTGCTGCATCATAGAGAAGAGCCGTCACCCTGTTTATGGCATCTTGAAGCTCTTGGTCCGCGTCTGGGGCAGTAGAAGCTGATGCGTGCTTGAGGTACCCGATGGAATACTCGCTGATGACTGGGTCGATGTTAGGTATAACCTTGGTAATCGCAGCCTCCATCTTGCGTGAAATTGGGGGGTTCCTCGAGCCTTGACGATGCCTGTTACACAACTTTTCCCCACTGACCCGTAAGGCCTTGGCACCAGTCACCCCTGCGCTAGTGCTAGGATACCTCCTGACTAAGCAGTACAGGTGACGACTTGACCAGTGCTGCCTACGTACCCTATGCAATGCTTCAGCCGCCCACACGGGCTCTCAAATGATGTCGTATTATTTTTGGTATGCCACATCGCTCGGAGAGACAACGGCCGGGATGTCATGTCTGCATGCCAGCGAATCCGGTCTGTATCTCCAGGGCTCTGGCGGGTGGACCCCTGTGTTGTCCATTTGTTCATGATGAGTATTTGTCTTAGGTATTGATATCCAAGTACCTACACTACCTAGGTAGGTACTTGTGTTATTCATTCAAAGTGGGCGGTTCCTTCGCATGGGATCACTTCTCCTCCTCCGTCCTCAAAGGATGGCCAGGGGCTTGATTCAAGAAGGGCAGCGTAGACGATTGGAGGGTAGACGTGGCTGAAACCGCATTGGGTATTGCAATTGGCGATAGCCCACCACGGTGCAACCCACCTCACCAGCTTGTAACTCAGCGAACACTCTTGTCCTTCTCATCTCCGTCGGAGACCGTCGCAGAGAACTATGAGCTGCGACCGCACCTATTCGTATACGCGGCGCAGGCTAGGTCACTGGTACCTCATTGAAACGAAACACCTTACAACCGTCCTTTAATTCCACTCTGGATATCCCAATTATGGCTGGCTGGCAAGGCAATCCGCAGTTCTGGTTAGCCAATCCAGCTGTGTGACCTGAAGACCGACCAGGTTCAGAGGCCAGCAGGTTCCGATATTGGACACCACCGGAAAAGTCGCTCACAAGAGCTTAGCCAGCCGTGCCGGTTGCTGCGCTGGGGGAAATCTCCAAAAAAAAAAAAAAAAAAGAATTATCACTTCGCAGGGCAAACAACAAAACAACTGTCGTTCAGTGCCGCGTGCCCCAAGCATGAGCCAAGTTAAAGTTGTGTTCCCAAGTTCTGCACCTCCCCCACGTACCTACCGTGTCACTGCCCGGGGAACCTCCCTAATTACTGGTTCGTAAAACCCCATACTTGTGCAGCACGTTCGGCCGTCTTTGTATGTATGTATGTATGTACGACTTCCTTCCACATAGTTGGCCGCTCCCCCATTCCTCCTCCGCGATTGGTATGCCTGGGGATAGCATCACTCTGCATGCTTAAACTCGCGTCTTGAACCTTTTGCCTTCCGACGCAGCTACCAAGCATAGCGATCGGCCTTTTTCTCGTTTGTCCCTTGGTCTCTCTACCTACTCCTGCT
>Ga0307514_10001274_pt1 | contig 32924 bp, 32 predicted proteins | sample 16_EM_MG_FD_203088 | JGI IMG/M metagenome (GOLD analysis project Ga0307514, IMG submission 203088) | Populus trichocarpa ectomycorrhiza microbial communities from riparian zone in the Pacific Northwest, United States - 16_EM | ecosystem: Host-associated > Plants > Roots > Unclassified | place... | reverse complement strand
AGTGTATTGCCGCTTTTCTGATGCTTGGAAATTTGCCACCCCTGTAGTCCCTTATAGCCTTCTGCATAGTATCTTCCTTTATCTGTAACTTCCTTGCTTTGACTCTAGGCATTGTGGTTGTGGGTGGCGGTTGTGGTTGTGGTTGCTGCCCGGCTTTTACTCAGAAGATGGTGTGTCGTTGGGGTGTTGCATTGCCCGGTCGTGTTGCATGGCAGGGTAACCTACGTTAAGTATTCGAGTTCTGATCGTATCATCACATGATCAGTACGTAGATTGTGCAGTTTTAGCTGCTCTTTCACCTCCTGCTGTCAGATTAGCGATCGGACCAATATTCGTTGAGTTGCTATTGAAAACCCGCCAATTTCGCGGAAAATATCGCGTTATTTCACAGCGATTCAATGAATATTGGTCCGATCGCAAATCGGACAGCGGGACGTGAAAGAGAAGCTAAAACTGCACAATCTACATACTGATCATGTCATGATACGATCAGAACTCAAATACTTAATTGGAGCGAAAGTTGGAGGAACTGTAAAATGGAACCGCAGTCCAGGTACAACCCGGCCACAAAACCACGGGTTTATATCCGGTCCGGATAACAACCCCGCCAAGACAAAGCGGGTTGGGTTTTTCGCCGGGTCAGAAACCGAACCGAACCGAACCGCCTGTCAAAACCCGGACCGCTGGCGGGTTACCCAGACCCGTTGCTAACAGTACTGGTTGGTATATCATTGCTGGGAACTCGAGAATATCGATTGTGTGGTGCTGAGATATCTCAATTCCTGTGTATTTCTATACGAGGAATTTTCCAAGGACTGGTTATTCGATGGGGAAGTCAAATATATATATAGATAAACTATGGCTATTGGCGTCGGTTCAATTTCAAAGCTCTTGCCAGACGGTCGCAAGAGGTTGAGTCTCACGAAGAGATGAGGACAGAAAGAGCATAATAGATAGGCGGTTGTACTTAACTTATGAAATGTTGTATTGATTATTGGGATTAAGCACCCCCATAACACATTAGCAGAGAATGCTTGCTGTATTGATTACTTTGACACCTGGTCATTCAAATGAGTTTATTGACTGTTAAAAAGCAATGGTACATATCGCAGTACTATCTGTTATGGATGGGAAAACAAGGTGGAAGCTGACACTTGAGTTGTTTGGGGAAGCCTACTGATTACAAGAACTCAGCAGTGAGTGGCTCAAGAATCCAAAATACAGTGATTACCAGCCACTCTTTACAATACAGGATGAATGGACTTTCGTCAAGCAAGTCATGGAAGTTTTAATCCCATTCCAATAATGCACCCTGCGGATGACAAAAAAGCAAAGGGTAACTCTGGGTCACATTACTGCTACCTACAGTACTATGTTTGATCATGTTGATTGTGGTATGCAAGCTTTACCTACAAAGAAAACTCAATGGCAGGAAAACTTATACTTCACCATGAAGTTTGCACAACAGATACTGTCTAAATATAATACTGAAGTAACTTCAATATCCGGTATGCATCTCATTTCGGCACACATCCTGGATCCTTTCCTGAAGTTCTGGTCATTTTGAATGTGAGACAAGAGAATGAATATTCATTCTGAGGACGAGACTTCTTATACTATCGAATACCAAGAGGCGTTTCTGAAGAATGGGGAGAATGAATACTGTACCAAACATCAACGAATGTCTGTCATTAAACCTGAAAAGATTCCGGCCAGCAATCTTGTCTCTTCTGGAAAGGCTTCTGGATTTGGTGAATCCTCTTTTGATCTATATGATTTGTCCAGTGATGATGAAGAATACTTAACAGCCACAAGCATGTCTGAAACAACACCCAGATTGAGTGATCGCGCAGTATGCTTGTTGTCTGCCGTAAGGCTATAGTTCAATTAACCATCTGACACACCACAGAACTGTAGGCAAGTTGATTCCAATCTTACTGATTACCAATCTGACCCTATGGAGATTAGCAGTACATTTTGGTTACCGGATATTACCAACTGGTGGCATCAACAACAGCAAATCCACTCAAAGTACAGCGACCTCTCCAATAAGGCACATGACATATTCCCCATCATATCACATTTGGTTAGAGTGGAGGCCAGTTTTTCCATTGCGCAAGATGTCATCAGCTGGTGACAGTCTAAAATCACTGGCAAGACCCTTCGGGAAAAAGTCATAGTCCGGCAGTTTGCTTGAGACAATAACAGCATGTTGGCTGGCGATTATGCAGCATTGGATACCATGGAAACTGAAAATTACTTGGAATTGAACAAAGAGACAGAAGAAAGGAAATTGCACAGAATAGCGAAGGTCTACAACTTTTTGGCGATGTGCCAGGGCAGCCAAAACCTACACGCTATACAGAAGAAATCTGGTGCCGAAAATATGCAAATGACCGCAGTTGGATACATTTCAGATACTGAAGGAATCTTCAAAGCATCCTGGTCAAACTTTCAACATGATGGTGCGGCTGCATTTATATTGTCAGAAAGATCACTGTTGCAACCTGCCTTGTCCACAAAGGAACTGACTGAAGGATGAACTCAAGGATTCAATGTGTACCAAATCAGGACAATTGACTGTTATCCAGTCAAAAGGGATGCAGATTGTGCACCTGTAAGCATATCGATCACCGAAAATTGGCTTGACTTGAATAGTGACTGGTGTAATGCAAATTTGACTGATGATGCCTGGGAGGCAGACTACAAATCTGATATCGAGCTTGACAATGGCATTGAGGTTCCAGAAAGCTCAGAGCACCAGGATCTGACTACCGTAGCAAATGTTCCATGATTGATTCAGCAAACACAGTGGTCAATGAAACAGGCTAAAAAGTGGTGGATAATGGTCACCACAATGAAAACAAGGAGGAATAAAGGACATAAGACAAAGTAGAACAGAATGGGTCAATATGTTTTCACCAGATTCTACATGTTGCTTGACCAAAAATATCACTTAGAGAAATATTATGAGAGAAGACTGGGCAGTCACATGTGGATAATTGTTCATAAACAGAAGTATAGCAGGCCAAATGAATTATTCAGCAAGCTATCTCAATTTTGGCAGAATGAGAGAGATTTATGCAAGAAGATTACTGTGTTCGGCTTTGCTGCAGTGGTAAGTGTCAATCTTCCTGAAACGAAACTAATAAGTTCAAATGATTATTTGTACAATTATCGATGGCCACAGATATTCACTACACAATACATTAAACTGACGGTCACTGGAGCATCAATGATTTTTGGTTGTGGAAGCACGGTATTTGTAAAGTGAATTGGTCACTGTTCAGCACAACTAATGTATTGGCTGCCTTTATAGGCAACACAGCAAGCAACACAGTCACTGCCCCATTCTGAAAATGAGTGTCAACTGAGTGTCAAAGATTGTTGGCTTTGCATCGTGGGTTATCTAAGTGTTGATTTGTGTTAATTATTCATATATGATATATTGGCGGTATTTTCAGGCAAAATATTACGTGATATCTTCATTGCCCCATCATGAAAATGAGCGTCAATGCAGTGTTAACAATTTTTGTCTTTCAAGTCAGGTAATTTCAATGTGATATGGTAGTGGTTATGCATAATGAATGTAATGGTAGTCTTTATAGGCAAAAGAGAAAATAACACAGTGATTGCCCCATGCTGAAAATAAGCATCAATGATTTTTGGCTTTGCACCTTGGGTTATCTAAGTGGCAATTGGTTGCAGACATCCATAAATGAGGCATTGGCCACCTGTAGGGGCAAATATAACAGTGGCATGCTGCCTGCCCCATCCTGAAATCGAGTGTCAACAGAGCCTCAATGATTTTCATTCTTGCATTTTTGGTAATCTGAGTATTGCTTTGTGGCAATAATTTACATACAACGTACTGGTGGCCTTCTCAGCCAAAACAGTGCATGATATTGGTGTTTCCACATCCTGAAAATGTGCATCAATGAAGTGTCAACAAGTTTGGTCTTGTGGTGGGCAAATAGGCTTTCCGTACGTATGGAAGTGAATGTTATTGATGATCGAGCTGACATCTGGCTAGAACTAACTACTACGCGAGCCTCCCACAGAGCGGCACCTTAACATGACATGAGCCGTCCACCTACATCACAACCTTCTCCAATCATCGTCAAGAAACCTCTGGAAGAAACAACACATCCTGATCAAAAAAACAAACATGCCTTCATGATGTCTCTCAACTATTTTAAAAGAACAACCTGTCTCTTACGCCTTTCATGTCATTCATCTCTTCGCCTTTGGCCACCCACCTATTTCCTTCCAATATTTCTTCACCTTTTCTTTTGCTTTTGCCATAATCTCCTCCGGCTCCCATGTGTGATCCTTCTCATTCCAACCTTTCCATTTCACTTTGTATTCCCAACTGGTTCCCTCAAAACTTGGGTGGTGATTGGTGACTGAGTGTACAATATAATCTGTACCGGTGCGGCTTGGCTATACCAGTGGAGGCGGTGGCCTCCAGACGACCTCAGAATCGTCAGTGTGATCAACTTTGAGCCTGCTGATGTTGACTGTGTCGTAGATTGTCATGTTGTTTAAGAGGCCTAGTTCGATCACGTTCCTGCATATTTGGAGGAGCTCGTATGGGCCAATTTGACGATGTACATGTTTGGGTCCTGTAAGGTTGATGTTGGTGTATGTGATAGGCAGCTCCTTAGTATCTAGAAAAACTTTCGCACCAGCTGTAATGGCGAGGTCTATTCGACGTCCAGACTATTAGCCCCCACCATCTATTGATCCTGAGCATCGCACAGCTCATCCCTGGCGACTGCGAATATGCGCTACAATTGTTCAACCAATTCACAGAGTTGTAAGGTTTTCACTGATTCATTGGCCTGCGGCTGCTGGAGGTCTGCAATTCAGTCCAGCCGCAAAGGCAGCTCATAACGAAGCTCAAGTTCAAATGGCATCTGCTTCATTGAATGGTGTACTGAGGAATTTTAAGCATATTCCACTAATGGAAGGTAGTCATCACATTTAGCATGATTGTGGGAGGCAAAGCCACAGAAATAACATATGACCGTCTTATTAGAGTTCTCAGAGAGGCCGTCCGTTTCTGAATGGAAAGCTGTAGACTGGAGCAGTTTCGACTGCGGAATCCTGGCCACTTCTCTCCAATCGGCTGCTGTGAAACATACCTCATGGTCGAATACAACCTCTTGAGGCACTGCGTGCAGGTGGACAATGTCGTTGATGAATATGCACGCAAAGGTGGGGACGTCGATGGTTTTCTTACAGGCATGCCAATGTGCCCTCTTTGTCATATGGTCAACAAATGTTACAATGCAGTTGTGGCTATTTTCCGAGGTCAGTAGGTCAGTTTTGACGTCAATGCCAACTCTTTGCCAATGTCCTTTGCTGATAAGCAGTGGTTGCAGGAAGAGTATAGGTTTGCTGCTCCAGTGGTTGGTTTGATGACATAAGTTGCAGCCCGAAACATATTGCTGGGTATCACGCCGTGTTTGCTTGCAGATATACCAGTCATTCATGCATCAGTAAGTTCGGTCCGCACCGAAGAGTTACCCTGCTGGAGTGTCATGGGCTTGATGGAGGATTCGTCGATATGTTGTCTTTGGAATACACAACCATTCTCTCTTCTCTGCAGTTCCTTTTTTCTCATTCTCTTTTGCCCTTACGGTTTTCTCCACCCCTTTTTCTTTCTCCCTCTTCTTTGCCCTTGTATTTTTCTCCACCTGCTTTTCATCCAAATCTCCACGTAGCCACAGTAGGCCATTGCCCTCCAAATAGAACAGCCGTGCTGACACCTATAATTTGGGTTCTTTGGTAGATGCAGTGGATGGCAGGGGGTGGGAACTTTGGTTGGCCAAAGAATGTGCAATAGGTCTAAACCATTTGTCATCAACTATGTCCACCTTGAACTCATCAATCCTTTAATCCTCCAGCTGCAGTAACCTCCAGTGCTAAACAATCACATCGCTCTCGACGGTAATCCAGGCACTGAGATAACACCTCCATGATTTGATTCTTGAAACCTAGACTATGCTTGACCTCTTAGTCAAATATTTGGAGGACCAGCAGAATGTCCATCCGTCATACGGTGTGGTGTGGTTGTGAGAGGATCTAACGCAACGTCACATCATTGGTGTGTACCAAAAATGGTTGTTCAGCTTGGGGTCAGTGGAATTTCCAGTATAATCTCATGTCTTGGATGCCTGATGGCTCCCTGTTGTATGCACGGTATCGCATCTCCGCATCACATCACTTACGGCTGAAATAACATAATCCTTTCTCTGGCTTGTCTTCCCCCTGGGAGAGCACCACGCCCAATGCATATTGGCCAGCATCGACATACAGGCAATATTTGGCTTCGGGGTCTGTTACAGCAAGGACTAGAGCACTGCAGAGGGCCTTTTTGATGGTGTCGAAAGCATGCTAGCATTCTCTGTCCCAACCCGAAGGAGTGTGCTAGTGTTAGCAATTGATCCAAAACCGCTAGAACAGTTCTGGGTTAGGGTTGGAACCGGAACCGAACTGTGGAGATGGGTCTTGCCCCGAGAAAACCCGGACTGTTGCAATTGGGCCGGTTTTACCACCAAAAACCCGGCATTTCAACTTCACAACTATGGCTTCAATTAAGTATTTGAGATTTCATCGTATCATGATATAATCAATAGGTAGATCGTTCAGTTTCAGTTGCCCTGTCACCTCCCACTATCAGATTTGTCATCCGACAAGGATTCGTTGAGTTGTGATTGAAACCCCGCAGATTTCCCTTAAAATCTGCGCATATTTCTCAACCACTCAAAGAATATCAGTCGGATTGAAAATTTGAATACAGGAGGTGAAAGAGCGGCTAGAACGGCACAACCTACATATTGATCATGTTATGATACAATGAAAACTCAAATACTTCATTGACGCGAAAGCTGTAGGAACCATACAGTTGGAACTGTGGTCTGGTTCCAACCCGGCCAAAATCCCACAGTACTATGTCTGGTCTGGGTAACAACACCGCCAAGATCTAGCAGGTTGGGCTCCTTGGTGGTTCCTAACCTGGACCGGGGTCTCTGTTACAGTTCCAACCTGGACCGAAGCTGGGTAACCTGGAACTGTTGCTAACACCAGAGTGCGCATGACAGTTCTTGGCTCTTCACATCGCCGCCCAATATTCCCTTTTCCTTAAGTTGGCGGGGTGCCAATTCCATACAGTGGCATTGCAATGTGAGAGTAGTGTTCAATGGATTTTCTATAGTAACTAGTGAGGTCTTGAAGCATCAGACGTCCTTACTGTTTTCAGGTTGCAGCCAATCCATTACCCTATGGGTTATACAATTCAGGGTGTGGATGCCGTCCTTGCTGATATCGAGGCCACAAAAATTGACTTTCTGACATGCCCAGGAGTATTTTGCACATGTGGCCTTGAGGCGATATTCGGTCAGTAAGATACGCACTTCTTGGACCTGTACGATGTATTATGCCACGGTACAGCTGTGAATCATAATATCGTCAAGACATACAACAATGAATTGGGGTTTCATTGGCTGTCCGATGCTGTTCGTCATATGCATGAACTTGCTGGGTACATTAGCCAGGTCAAACGGCAGGACTCGCCACTCGTTCAGAACAAATTTTGTGCTGAAAGCCGTTTTTTGCCTATCAGCTATTGCAATATGAATTTGATAGCAACAAGCTGCCAAGTCGAATTTTGTGAACCAGCAGGAGCCGTCCATGCAATTGTGTAAGTTCTCAATGTGTCGAAGAGAATAACAATCCTCGATGGTGATGGCATTTACTATGCAATAATCAATGTACATCTGCAGCATGCTGTGAGGCTTTGCCACCAATAATACTGGTGAACCGAACTTACTTCAAGAGAGCTGAATCCAACTGCAGCAAATTGCCTTCACTATCTGCCTCCAAACCTTTTCTTCTTGACATAAGAGATGGGGTATGGTGAACGGAACAGTATTTTGCAATTCACGCAGTTTACATTTTGAAATCAGCCTGCCGTCCTTTCTGCAAATTTGCATAAGTTGGCTCGCCGAAATGACCATGGAATGCTGTCAACATGTCTTGACACTCCCCAGGTGGTGTGTCTGTCGGAAGTGTGTTGCAATTGCTGCAGTGGTAAACTTTGATCAAGAAGGGCCATTTCAACAGGCGGGTAGATATGTTTTTAAGCTCTGCCTTCTGTATGATATAGATGTTCATGAATTTGGCCAGTTCCACTATCCCTTTGTCAAAGTCCATGGGGCATAGGCCAGGCTAGTCATGTATACGGCCATTCTCTCTTTCCTCCGAGAGGTTATCCGCAATCCACATGTCAATCCTGTCATGGTCGATTTGATATTGTCAGTTTATATCACCCAGGCATCATTTGCCTAGCACAATATCAAAGCCCTTGATGTCATAGATAGTAAAATCGGCCTTCTAGATATCTGACGCACTGAGTTGTAGTTTCAATTTAACTCTTTGACGTTTCTCGATGCCTTTCTCTGCATGGATATTGGCTATCTCCAGAGTCATCCATCCCACCTCCTTTGCACGCAGGGCGGCCCCTTGGTGTTTTAGTGTATCAATGAACTTCTTACCAACATTGTTCTCTGGCACACCATTGACCTTCATTACGCTTGCCCTGTTGCTGCTCCACCGTCCTCCTTTAGTTTGCGATCCAATTTTCCCATTGAAGCTTAGTAGGTTGACCACTGAGTGATTTAGTATTTAGCTTTCAACTCTGTGCAACATCAGCAAACTGTATTTTAGTCACTGAAAGCCTCCAGGAGTGTCTGAGAGGGTATGGAGTATAAACTTAGATGCGTCAATTTTAGGAGAGTATCAGACCTTGGGAGGGCATACCTGCTGGCTTTCAGAGTAACTGGAATCTGGGATGAGTGGAACAGAAGTACTATGGGAGTGATTGTGATAGGTGAGGGTGCATCTAGGAGTACCTGGGAGCAGTGACGTCAAGCCTGCAAGCACCAGGGAGCAGCAGTGACAAGTCTGGGAGCACTTCGAATCAGAGTGGAACAGTCTAGGAAAAAGAACAGCTTCTTTGGGAATGCTGCTGGTGCGGCTGAAATTATAGCTACTACTTATCGTTTAACGATTTTTAAAACTCATCTATTCAGTTTGTTTTCTTATCTATGTATTTATATAGCTATCCATCTACACATGGTATATCTGGACTGGCTGCAGGTGGTGGTTGAGAGCAATTGGGGATGGGCCTGAAAATGGCGATCAAGTAAACGCAGAGATGAACTTTGAGACCCTGATCGAGCAAGTTTGGAGATGAACTTAAAGGCCATGGTCATATGAACTTGGAGGACGTACTCACATGAGTTTGGAGACACACTTGGTGGCTGTAATCCAGCGAGTTTGGAGATATGCACTTGGTGGCCTTAATTGTATGTACTTCAAGTCTGTAATCGAGAGAGTTTGGAGATGCACTTGGATGCTATGAGTGTGGGCAGATAGAAGCTGTAATCGTGTGAACATGAAGGCCATAATTGTATGAGTTTGGAGATGCACTTTGAGGCAATGATGGTGCAAACTTGGAGGCTGTAATTATGTGAATTTGGACAAGAACTTGGAGGCGGTTGATGGACAGCGCACTAGTGCTGAGAATCAATCCTTCAGTTACTTAACTCGTAACCGTGGGAATGTGACAAGGTTACTTTACATTTGAGCTCTAATGGAGAGCTGGCTGATGGCGGTCGATGGTGTAGGGAGGTATGCTCGCAGCTGAAGCTACATTCAGGGGTCAACTTGTAATCATGACAATGAAGGGAAGACAAACAATCTTGGGTGGATGTTGTACTCAGTGTATGCTGTACTTGGTATATGCTGTACTCGGTGAATGCTGTACTTGGTGCATGCTGTACTCAGTGTATGCTGTACTCGGTGTATACTGTACTCAGTGTATACTGGACTCGGTGTATACTGTACTCGGTGTATACTGTACTCAGTGTGTGCTGTATTCGGTGTATGCTGTACTTGGTGTATGGTGTACTCAGTGTATGCTGTATTTAGTGTATGCTAAACTCAGTGTATATTGTACTCAGTGGATGCTGTACACGGTGTATGCTATACTCGGTGTATGTTGTTCTCAGTGTCAACTCATGATAATGACATGGAGAGATAGAGAGAGATTTCTTAACTTTGTATTTTGCGATGATGATACAGTTGTAGACGAGAAAGAGAGAGATGGGGGATGAAGATAAGAACAATGTGGAGGATAAGAGCGGATATGAGATTTCAGGGATTCAACTTGCCTGATTGGGTTGGGAAGACCTGGTATTGATGTTATTACACACCAGATCAGGACTCATACCTGCTGTTTTGCAGATTGTAAATTTACTTGCACATGAAATTTTCTCAAGTCCCAGTTTCTCATGGTGATTTCCCCCATCTCCTTTCATCTCTCCCTTTCTCATTCTCAACTCTACCATCACCTAATAATACGAAGTTAAGTCATCCCTCTCTATCTCTCCATGCAATAATCAAGAGTTAACACCTAGTACAGCATACAACGTATATAGCTTACACTGTGTACAGCATACACTGAGTGCTGCATATACTGTTTACTGCACCATCCCAAGATCCACTGTCTCCTGCTCCCAGTGTTAGGGGGGTTCCAATGACCTGAGTATAGGTACTTTGAGCGGCCCTAGATCCTATTCTTCTTTTGTTTAATACCTTTTCTGTTTTGGTATCGGTGCTGTGCCGTTTTCCTTACGTATCCACCAGAAACAATCAACAGTCTTATGAGCTCCTTTACGGTCTCCTGGCCAAGCACAATGCTGACACTCGCCAGCTACTTTTCTCCGTCGTAACTCAGAACTGTCGATTCCCTGAGTCTGAGTTCGGAATGTCTTAATAGCTCCCTTAGCTAACTTATTGCTCTTCCATTTAATTACTCTGCTAGTTTGTCGATTCTTTCTTCCGATTGCTTTCCTTTCCTGCTTTGACTGCCTAAGGAATTCTTCGCAATTCTCAATCACCTCATTATGGATATCTTCCTCTGTCGTACTAGACGTATCAATCTCAGAAACAGAAGATTGGTTATCGGAATGTTGAATCCTTTCAACTCGATCTGGATGTATGCGAATATCGTCAGGTACATTAGATCGTATCTCTAACCATAGGATATCTTCTTGTTTCCTAAGATGATCGATATATATAATCAAGTCTTGTTGTAATCCTATAATTGAAGAGATCCACCAGATGCTTTGTGCTAGGAAAATGAACTGATGGTCTCTAGCGTAGGATAGAATTTTCTCGAAAGCATATACGATGATGGCGTTATCGTTTTCGAAAGAAATGGTCATTTGCTAGAATATATCTTATAAGGTGCAGGGCTGCTGCTACATAAAGCTAATAGATTTTTAGGTATATATAATAATAGGTATAGGTATCATAAAACACAATAATATTTCAGATTGTTCTTTGCTGGTAGGTATCGCTAACTGTATCACTGCTAGAGCTTGTCCTTTTGATTGCCGGAACAATGTGACCTCTTTATAGAAAATTCTTCGGCATGTTACGCATGCGCACCCATACTTCATTCCTATGAAAATGATAGCAATGTGCTTTGCGTCTTACATTCCAAATGAATGCGCCTGGTAGAGGTTCCCATGAATTCCCATGGTTATCGTGTTCATGCAGTTGCGTTATTAAAGCATTACCCACCTGATCAGAATCAGGCCACAACCGCAAGATATCATATATCAGATCATAACTTCAACTTCGACATCTCACACTGGTATTGTTCGGTAATCGGAAACTACTGCCGACCGAACGACGGAATCTTTGAGCTAATCAACACTATAGTACGATTGCATCATAGGTTTACGTGGCCACCCACCACTACTATGCCGATGTAAATTAAATGACATGCATGTAGCGTTGCAGTTTCCATTCCAACACCAACCAAGGTGCCGGGGATGCTTCGACCTCATTTCAACAGTCATGCGACAATCTCTCAGTCACATCATGCTTAGGCCGAAACTATTCTCTTTGACCAGGGAGTGTCCGGGCTCCGACGTCACGTAAGACAGCCAGTCTTGAGATCCCACTTTATCGCATATTGGCTAACGACTTCCGTGTCTACAGATACAAACTCCTTTGCTCTGCTCTGATCAGACATAATCACTCCAAAGTTAGAAAATGAATCTGGTTGGAAACAACACGCTCGGCAGGGATGTACCCCTTTCGATCTGGCAGTGTTGCTGCATCATCAAAAATGAATCCATTAAGCCAAAGCTTATGCAATCGAGATGTGCCCCACTCGTACCCCGCTAAAGGTACTCATGACTGAAAGTTCTGCAGATGCCCAGGGTAGGTGTTGTGATGTATGCATGCGTGCGAGGCAAGTCATATACCCCTTTGCTTGGCAAATCTCAGGTTACATAGACACTGCTAGAGAGAACCCCTAATACCCAGCCAGTCTCTCATCACTCAGCAGACCATCAGGAACTCAATTCTCTACATTTCGAGAAATATGTGTTAACCAATGAATACAGTCTCAGCTTCTGTCGTGCCTCCCTTCCGAACTACCGCCTCCACATTGACCACCTCCACGTACTCCTCTAATGTTACTCCATCATGGTGTCCAAGTGCATCTCCGAACTCGCTCAATCACAGCCTCCATGATCGCACTCTGATTGCATCTCAGTACATCATACCAAACTCGGTCGATCACAATCTTCCTGTTGGCACTCACATGGCCTCCAAATGCATCTCCCCAAACTCACTCGATCACAACCTCAGAACGCATCGCTAAGTTCATTTGATCACGGTGTGGTGACATGGTAGAGCTAGAAGACAGACTGCCCGTCATCAACAGTCTGGCACACCTCGTATGGCATCCGAAGGGAATACTTGAAAATGAGCAGTTCTGGCTTGAGGAGAGTAGGAATATGGTGAGAGGATATGCAGTGGTACCCAGCCATGAGAAACAACACAAATTGTGTGAATCTATGAATGCTTGGAAAGGTCAGTCCTTCTCTGTTATTCTCTTATCTGTGTATGCCCCTATTGTTCATTTATCTCTGTATGCCCCCGGCAGACTACCCCCTGTCAAATTGAATGGCAGTGGCAGTGAGAAACAGATTTTCTGGCCACAAAGGCCTCCATGTGCATCTCTACGTTCTCCCAATAGGGGTCTCCAGGTACTCAGATTATGCTTGAGTACCGTCCTCAGTCAGAATGACTGTATGTAGATATATAGTGTTACTTTAATAGATAATACCTGCCATAATATGATGTAGCGAATCTTGTGACTGCAACAAGGATGAATACAATAGACAAAATACCTTGTAGTTGTAACGGTGGAGGTCTTGTACTAGTGGCTAGGGTTGCAGTGGTCACATCATGGGCCGGGTAAGCGCAACCTTACTTGGACCTCGCCACAGATCCAAGATCACTAGTGACAATCTTACCATCGAACCTACTTTTGACATCACTCTGATCCACGTGTGAAACAGTATCCTTATATCGCCAGACGCTGGTGTATGCGTCCTTACACTACTCTCAATCTTTCAGTAATTAGATATGTTTTACTCACGGCATTTCGAGAATTAACCCCTATGTCAACGCGTCACGACATGATACAACACGACTCCTCCAATGCCTCCAAAACCAACGAATAAACTTCCGTTGCCCACTGCGAACAAGTGCGAGAGTGCAGAGACCATTTGCACATCAATTGGTCGCGGTACCCCAAGTCTAGCCAGTCGAATTACCACCCCTATTGAATGCATTATCCTACGAGTTCTACCAGAGGCCGAGATCGACGGAAGCGAGCATGAAGATTACAATTCTGAAGACAACGATAATAAACCTGAACTCACTAATCACGGCGACGACGATGATGATCGCAGCGACAGTGTTGAATCCGAGGTCACCTTGGCCGATATGTCAGATATGCTGAAGCAGCAGCAGAAACTTGTTGCGATACTCTTCCAGAACGCGGAAATGAAGCCACCAACATCAAGCGCGAAATCACAAGACTAGGTCGAAATCATGAACCCAACACGCTACTGTGGAGGCCCACGCGAATTGGATTCCCTTGGCACTCTTCGCTCTAACTTCCGAACTCACAACAACCTCTTCCCTGGATGGGATACGTACAAAGTTCAGCACACGCTCGATCACCTTGGAAGCTGGGTCAATTATCCGGATCATACCCCACAAAAATTGAGCATGACCGACCCTGTTACCTGGGGCCACGACCTACCCGCCAATGACCACACATGCCTACATGACTACAATCTTTTTGTTGCCGAAATCCGGAAGCAGTACGGAGACAAAGATCAGAAGCAGAACTCATCCACCCGAGCATACCACGAAATGATGCCAGGCTACCACAACTCAGATGAGAATATACACGCATAAGCGAATCGACTTTGACAAAACAGGAGGAAAGCTGGGTGGGATGAGGTGCTGCATAAGATCATGCTTTACGATATGATGTGGGCTGGGCTGAAACCTTCTCTTCACCCGAAGCTAAGGCCTATTACCAAGGCAAACGTGAGATTCGACTCCATCGACAAGGTTTCCAACCCAGCGGCAGAGGTTGAATCACCACCACAGAATTACAATAATGGGCAATGACCAACCGAAAGTGGGAGTGGAAATCAGAATGGAAAGACAAGATCTCATCAACCATTGATCCAGGCAGGGGTAAGCTGAACATCAGGAGCGGGCTCAGGAACAACACCTGGCTCGAAATTGACACTCCCACCTGCACCCTGGGTATCTCGAGATTAGCGTCAGTGACAATTCGAATCGAGAGTGTGCTTGAGATGCGGAGTGAAAGGCCACCAATCTCGGGAATGCGCAAAATATTCACCCGCCGAGAAGCCTGAACAAACATCAACACAAAACCTTGACACCAGTGAGGGAGAATGCCACGTCAAATGCCAATGGTCGTTCGATATGCAGCAACAAAAAACTTGTCTACCTCTCCCGGTATCTGCTTAGGCGACAGAGGTTGCACCAGATGGAGCTGGGAATGCAGGCGGTGGCGGCGCGGACATTGATGCCAACTTTGGACGAGGTTCAACTGCATTGGATATCCTTAAGACCGAGGGTTGTTTTAGAGAGCCTTAGGGCTCACATGTTTAGTCAATATCTCTGTGGTACAGAGACCCCAGATTCAGCGCACATTGTTCATGAAGTTCATATACGAGACCAACATGCCATGATGTAGCGGGTATGAGCTCTTATCGACTACAGCGCAACTAGCATCTTTATGTCTCCAAGACTCCTTTGGAGGCTTGGACTTTGACACCAGGCGGCTCATACTACTACCCTTGGCCTCAATGGCTAGGTAATTGAGCACGCAAATGACAGCCGAAAAACGACTATTTCAGTTCTTTATTTGAAGCACCTAGCTCCAGTTGACGAATCAGAGGTGCTAGTGGTACCCATCAAGGCATACGATCTGGCTCTCGGGCTCCTTTTCTTCTGAGCTAGAAATCCGGAGATAGGCTGATCAAAAAAATTACTCTTGTCATTGAGGAACCCTAATGGTTCAGACACCCAAGATACCCTGCCAAACAAGCAGAAGGATGGTGGAGTTAGCATTGAACTGCTTTCAGCCACGGCTTTTGATGACCTACTTGCTGGCAAGGAAGTTACTGAGGCCTTCGCCTTGAAGCTAGAGGATTGTATAGAATTGCTGGGAGCTACGGTAGAGCAGACTCATGAAAAAGGTGAATACCCTCGTTGACTGGATGGGCAAGCAAGGAGCAGGGACGATAGTTGCGGCAGCAGAGCATCCACATGGGAACCGTGGATGACTGCTATCCGCTCGCCGAGACCTGAAAGAAGTAACTGGATGGCGGGACTTAGTTCCTTTGGGAGCGAACTGCTAACGACAAGGCCTCCTGGATTAGAACCCCTCCTCCGCTCCCATTCCCATGAAAAAAGCATGGGCTAACATAGACAGATGGAGCACGGTTAGAGAGGGTGTATACAGATGACGGAGGTTACATCCCGGCCAAGTACTCGGAATTTGTGGAGGCTTTTAGCAAGATGCAGGCAGACACACTGCCATCACACCGACCTATAGACCATGCGATTGACATCCCACCGGGCAACCAAATGCCTTATGGCCGGATCTAGAATCTCCCAGCAGTCGAACTTGGAACACTCCAAGCCTACATCGAAACAAACCTAGCCAATGGATTCATCCAGCAATCGGCATCACTGGCTGCAGCTCCGATCTTATTCGCCAAGAAGAAATATGGCGGCCTGGGACTCTGCGTCTACTGCCGGGCAGTCAACAAGGCCACAGTCAAAAACCGGTATCCACTACCCATGATCTCAGAGATGCTGGACAGACTTGGCAGAGCATATATCTTTACAAAGCTGGATCTTCGGAATGGCTATCACCTCATCCAGAGCAAAGAATGCAACGAATACAAGACAGGTCTCCGTACTCAGAACGGTCAGTTCGAATACCAAGTTATGCCTTTTGACTTAACAAACTCACCCGCTACATTCCAGTCTTACATTGACGATTGCTTACAGTCTTACATTGACGATTGCTTACAGCCTTATGTCGACAATTTCGCTGCGTGCTACCTTGACGATACCATAATGTACGCGACTAATCAGAAGGAGCGTGAAGCACATGTACAAAACGTGCTGGAGCGACTATGGGAATTTGGTCTCTACTGCAAAGCCGAACAGTGTTAATTCGGGGTCTCAGAGGTCGGCTTTCTTGGGTTCATCATCAACTCGGAGGGGATCGGTATGGAATCGAACCAAATCACAACAATAGGGGACTGGCCGATGCCAGAATCAATTTGGGATGTACAAGTGCTCCTTGGATTTACCAATTTCTACCAGCGGTTTATGAGAAAAGATGCGAAGGTAATGCTTCCCGTAACAGAGCTACTGAAGACGCCGACAGAAACAGCACGCACTCAGAAAGCCCCTAGATAGGCACTGGGGAAGCCTAATAAACGTCTACCAAAATCGAAACAGACTCGGGAGGTCAAACTAGCATTGCAGAAGCATAACAGGGCCTTTACCGAAGCTCTGATCCTCCAGCATTTCGATTGAGAAAAGCTGATCATTCTCTAGACTGATGCAAGCGGCTTCCCAATCACCAGCATCCTTAATCAGTATGACAGATTTGGAACTCTACTACCAGTCAAGTTCTACTCTCACCAACACTCTCCTTCCAAACAAAACTACGACATGTACGATCGGGAACTCCTCGCAATCGTGGAAACGATGAAGCAATGGCGACACTACCTTGAGGGGGCATATCACCGGATCCTGATACACTGTCACTGCAACAATCTCGAGTATTTCCATACGTCAAAAGTGCTCTCCTGAAGACAGGCTAGATGGGCGGAGACTGTTTCTTCATACGACTTCATCATCAGGCATCTGGCAGGAAACAGGAACCTGGCAGATGGACCCTCTAGACGACCTGATTACGAAATCGAATATGACAGACCTACTGCACAACTGTTAGCAACTATAACAGCCGTTGAACCTTACGATGATCTCCTACCAATTATTAAGACAGCCCAGGCTACCGACATACTGGCTACCGACGCAAACAAGGAAATCGTCGATATCCCAATGGCCGGCTACCCTGACCTGACAGTGAACGGTAGAGCGCAGGGTGCAAAGGACTCGCATAGGAATTGGAAAGTCACCTCAGGAGCCCTGACCTACAAAGGGTGAATATACATACCAGAACCTCTCCGCAGCAAAGTGATAAGTCTTTTCCCAGACAATTCCAAATCTGGCCACTTTGCAGCCCTTAGAACTACTGAACTCGTATCTAGAGATTGTTACTCGACTGCAATGGGTGCGACTGTGTGAAAGTATGTTGCCGGATGCGAGGTATGCCACGGAATCAAGGTACCACACAATTCACGCCATGGAACCAGTATGCCACTGCCACCACCCCATCCACTTTGGGAAGGAGTAACCATCGATTTCATCACCGACCTGCCCAAGTCAATGGTGTTGGCATACACTGGGATTTTGGTCATCGTCGACCGATTAACTAAGATAGCGATCTACCTCCCCTGCAGAAAGGACATCGACTCACCGGAACTGGCACAAATGTTTTTTGAATATGTGATCTGCAAGCATGTGGTACCGGATAATATCATCACCGACCGTGGCACACAGTTCACCAGGCAATTCTGGAATCGAGTTTGCTCTCACATGAGCATCAATCACTGCCTTTGGACCGCCTTTCACCCCCACACAGACGGCCAAACGGAGTGCCAAAACCAGACCATGGAAGAATACCTACAAGCCTTCTGCAACTACAAGCAAGATAACTGGGTTGAACTCTTACCTTTGGTGGAATTCGCGTATAACAACTCCGTGCACGCGTCCACAATGATGACCCCATTGTGGGCAGTGTATCATCGACATCTCGAGATGCAGTTTCAGACGCTGAAAGCATCCAGCCTCAAGTCAGAGACTGAAGTGGACATCTTGCTCGAAGGACTAGAGGAAACTCACAGGGTCCACCAACAAAACTTGTTTGAGACCCAAAAGCAACGTACAAAGTACGCTGGCGGGAAGGAGATCACTTTCGAAGTGGGATATAGAGTCTAGTTCTCGACCAGACACTTTCACAGAATCAGGCTTTTGAAGAAACTCGACTACAAGCATGCTGGACCGTATACAGTAAGTAAGACCATCATTAAGAATGCTTACAAATTATACTTGCCGAAGACGATGAGCAACCACAAGGTGTTCCACATCCCACTACTCGATTGTGATGCACCCCTGACCATAGCCCAACCCCCATCAGAGCCACACCCAGTCATCTTCGACGATTGAGAGAAGTAGGAAGTCAATCGGATTCTTGACTCCAACCGACGCTACTGGAAGTTACACTATCTAGTCCAGTGGGCTGGCTACAGCCATGTACGTACGAGTTGGAAACCAGCAACAAATCTTGAAAATACCAGGGAGCTTGTTGAGGAGTTTCACCGAAAGCACCCGGGGAAGCCACGTTGAGACGTTGAGACGGGATCAATTGGACTACTTGCTTTCTCCCTTCTCTTTCTATTGGATACCGGTCCAGTATAAATGGCATCGGCACGGGTTTTACCAGCTCCAGATCACAGTCAAGTAGCGGTGGACTTTCTCCGTGTGCCGGATCCGCCGAAAGGGTGTTCCGGGATGCACCAATCGATTGTGGGATTAGTTTGCTTTGTTTATCTCGGTTGTGGGATTAGTCTGATTGTGTTTTCTTGATTGTTTGGTTGTTTGTTTGCTTTCATCTTGTTTTTCCATGTACGGGATCATGCAGCCCAGGAGTTCTGCACCCAAAGAGGGGGATGATGTAACGGCAGAGATCTTGTACTAGTGGCTAGGGTTCCAGCGGTCAGGTCATACGCCGGGTAAGCGCAACCTTACTTACACCTCGCCACAGATCTTAGATCACTATTGAAAATCTTACCATCGAACCTACTTTTGAGATCACCCTAATCCATGTGTGCAACCATATTCTTATATTGCTGGACGCTGGCGTACGCGTCCTTACAGTAGTTACAAAACCCTAGCAACCACTACTGTCAGAATATGGCACCAAGTCTCCTGCAGACCTGCACAGAGGTCTTAGCTGTTCCAAAATTGAGAAATCCTTGAAGGAGGATTCTGAATGCACCTCCATAGCTGCAGGTGTTTTCAGCAGCATCTGAGAATGCTCTTGTAGAGTCCGGGAGCACATTGCTTGACTCCAGAGGGGCCTGGAACCATGCGGCAGTACTGAGAAGCACTGGTGAAGTCAACTGGAGTGTGTGGGAGATTGGGGTGTGGTTTCTAGACTGATGTACATTTTGCTGAAGACAAGGTGGACCATTCAATAGGCGACCTAATTGGGAAACAGTGCATCTCCCCTACTGCTGTGCCACGTTTCAGCTGTCGCACTGATTACTCTCCCGAGTACATCGTGCCGACCCATCCAACAGCCTCCACTGAATTTGGGAAGTGTCATTTCAAAGCAAAAAGAAACTCAGTAACATCGCCCAAGTTTCATTTGCCTTCATATGTCGGAAGGTTAGATGATATGACAGAGAAGCCAGGGCTTCCAAACAAGCCAGGGGTTGGTTCGGCGGAGCCCCAGATGCCAAATAAGCCACAGGTTGGCTCAGAGTAGCCACAGATCACAAATGGGCCTGGAGGCAGTTTAGAGGTGTTCTGCACCAGAGTCGCATGTACTTGGTGAGTCACCAGTCGTTAAATAACACATTCGAAAACTCTCAACTCGGATTCCACGCTGCGTTTCTCTGATGACAGATTTCGGACTTGATGCAGCCGCATGTTTTTCTCAAGCCAGAGCTGTATGATGTCTGTCTGCTCCATTGTCTCCAACTATGACTTGCACGTGCCGAGCAGTCTCTCCAACTCAGCGGATTGACGATTCCTGATCTGGAGCTCCTCTTCCAACATATGAATTTCATGCTGAGCGGCCGCTAATTCCCTGCTCGGGCTTTCTTGGATGTGCTCAGTAGCCTCCAAGTCCTTGACTTTAGTGGCCAAGTTCTTGTTGAGGTTGCAAATGTTGGCAACCATCTCACCAGGTTCGAGACTCTAGGAGAGGTTAGCCTCAATGATCTCCAGTTGGACATCCTCCATAGCCCTGATCCAGTTGATGGCTTGGTCAGACAAGAGCCAGGGGTCATCGTTGATGACCTTCATTGGGTTTGTAACATATTCTGTTGTGCAGAGTTCTGCAGGTTGCAAGTTCGCGGTGGCTGAGGTTTTAAACCTGCTTGTAAACCTAATTGACTCAGCTTTGTCGATTATGTCAGTAAAACTGGCATCGTGCGCATCATACACGTCATGCATGTTGTGCATGTCATGCATAACACGAAGGGATGCGAACATTGAAGACTTGTGCCATGTCATTTAGCTGCTGCCCATCCACTGGTTCGAGCATTAACCAAGTAAATCTGCCCTTGCGCGTTGTGTTTCGATCGCTTCTGATGCATGTGATGCGATCAGAAGTTGAGTGTTGCTACAAATGTCGGCAAATAGCCTTTCCATATGTATAAAAGTGAATGTTATTGATCATTGAGCTGACATCTCGCTAGAACTACCTACTACACAAGCCTCAGGCAAAGTCACACCTTGACATGCCCAGAGTCATCCACCTACACTTGTAGATTGGGTAATCAAGGCATCATGTGGATACTTTAGCTCATAACTGAACAATCAACTACCTTAGTAGTCCAAAATACAAATCACAAAAGGAGAAACATTGATTCCAAAATAATTGATATCACAACCTGTAAAGCATTTAAAATGTAATTGCTGGATCTTGAATAAGCAATTTTTATCAAATATTTTTATCAAACAGCAAAAGCAAGAGCACTAGATGATTCTCCAGATGAACCTGCTGGACAACCTACTGGCAACCCACCCAATTGAGCCGAATTGTGAAAGTTCTATCAAACCATATCCGAATTGATGGTTCATGTGTGTTGATGTTCCAGACAGCCAATTTGGCAATGGCTCAGTTCTGACCTGGACCCAGATCCAAAGAGACAGTCCAGATCCGTTGCTACCACTACATGTATATTACAGTTTCTCTCACTTCCAATGCTTCCATATACATGGAAGTGTATGATCAATGCAAGTCATAGCCGGTTTTATCAGTTTCAGTTATCTCCTAGCTTCCCAGCTTTCTGACTATATCCCTTACCTACTCAGGTAGTTCAATTACTCACAGTCCTCTGGTCCCCAATCAGAACCTCTGCCACTTGTTGATTACTGCAATCCACTATACCTAAAATCACTATTGTGAACAACTCGACAAACTCAGGCATATAGGGGATAGAATACTCTGTTCATATTACCAGCTCCAAAATTCCAAAGACTCCAAATTGTACTACAAACACAAGCAACAATACGAACAATCTAAACTAGGAGTACCAAAAGCATAGTATCACACACTAAGTAATTCAGAACAAAGATAGCAAGACAAAATGTCTCAAGCTCCTTTGAAATTGTTAGCTTGAGTGATATATATATTTTCACCGATATACGGACTTTTCTTCTTTACGAATTGGATGGTCCAGCTCGCAAACTTTGGTAGATTCTCAAGCTGCAGGGAAGATATGCAAACTCACTAAATTTAAAGTGAATTTGTTGGAGTTTACACACAAAAACAGTGCAAGACTAACAAATGGAAAAGGCACGTACACTTGTATTCATCTACGTAGGCTCACATGCGGTAATTGAGTGGATATGGCTGCAAACGTGGACTCGAGTCATTATAGATGTAGATAGATTGGTACGATTATCACTAAAGATCTATGGCTCGTGGCAAGCCGAATATATAAAACCGGGGTTACCTGGCCCTGGACACATCACGTGCAGCCATGCAGTTACATTATCCCCCGCTTTAGGTGCAGACCTCCTGGGCTGCATAACCCCATACAAGAGTAGGAACGGAAAGAAATGGAAAGAAAGCAATCAAACAACCGTTCCAGGTACCCAATCGTACGAACTCATAAGTCCCACAACCGATCAGTACCGGGCAGGGTGACCTTTCAGTGAATCTGGCGCACGGGGAAAATCCACCTCCAGTCGACTGACTTGGAAGGTGGTAAAAACCCATGCCGACGCCATTTGTACTGGGCTGATATCCAAAGAAGAGAAGAAGAGAAGACAGATCCAAGAAATCATCCAAACATGATCCCATCTCGATATCTCAACTTCCACAGTGAACCCATACTCCTCTGACCATCAATTCCCGTAGCCCATATATCTTGGCATAGGTCATTGTCGGAATTCGTCAGGGTGGTACAGCTTCCACTCATGACTTGGCATTGATGGGAGCTTCCGTTGCCAGCCCCGGTCGTAGCCGTCAATCGTATACGTCACTCGTGTCTTATTCCTCGATATCTAACACATAAGCTTCTCTATGATAGTTATACTTGCCAAGTTCAAGCGCCCTAGCACTGTCTGAGCTCTGTGCAGTGCTTCCACAAGCTATGTAGAGTATATCTCGCAGCTGGTGGTCATCGGTACTTGGCATTGACTCTTAAGTTCATCTTGATTCGGTAATCATGTTTGGAAGTCCACATCAGTGACTCTCCGGTCGATTTCATGGTTGCGCTCTCGACAGGTGGTTTCAGTAGAATCGTGGTTGACTAGGTAGACTTGTCGGTCAACTTGGTGCATGTCTCAGTACATCGCTTCTCGGTGGGCTTGGAGTTGTTGATAGGATTTGTTTGTGTAGAGGTGGTTACATCTCCCTTTTGAAAACTCGTTGCTCGGTTGGCCTCTTCTTCATCATATTGATTGTCGATTGCCATTGTGGCTTAGTAGCAGTGTAACTTCTATCTCCGAATTGGAATTAGGACACAATGGTGATTTGGAATTGTAATTGAATTGAAATTGGGAAACATTGATTCTTCGACACATAATTCTGTTCGGCATTCGCTTCGTAAAGTTGATTCTAGGCATAGACCATCATCGGAATTGGACAGGGTAAGGTCGGTGCAATAGTCGATCATCACGTGGATCCCGTCTTGACTTCAGACAATGCTGTGAGCTTCCACTCCAGGCATTGTGACTGTGATTCGAATATAGCACTTGCGGTGACCACTCGGGGGTGGCACAATTGATCCATATCTAACACATTAACATCTCGGTAGGTCATACTCACCATGTAACAAGAGCGCTTCTTCTCTGGGAACTCTTTTTGGTACATTGCGTTTGCAGATCTCGCCATCTCTTGATTCAGCATTCAGTAGGGTCTTGGTGAACCGCTGCTTGGTGAAAGTCATTGGGATGAGAGCTTCGGTGTGTTCTTGGTCGACTTCTCTGTGCCTTCTTGGTAGGCAGCCTCGGTAGCGTATCCGTTCGCTTCTCTGTAGCCATTTGTAGGCCTCCGGTAGGGAGGGTTGGTATTCAGTTCGGTATGCCGTTCGGCGATTGTTTCTTGATCCTTCGGTACTCCATTCGGTAAGCATCTTGATCAGGGGCTTGCTACGGTAGGGCTCCCAGTAATCCTCTCGATCTCAATCTGAAGTTCTTCGGCAGTGATATATGTCGCTGTGAGATCTCCGTGATCATCTCTTGTTAGTTATCTTGACTGTCTCTCATGATGCCATTCAGTAGGCTATTCAGTACGTTCGGTATCTCATTCGGAACTGCTTCGGGAGCCGTATTGGAGTCATTTGATATCTCATTCAGAAGCTGTATTTGTAGGTACACTTGACATCCATCGTATGCTGCATGCACTTATCGTCACCAATGACTGGGTGCGCTTGCCAGATATCTTCTGGTGTGCTTGCCACTTCTTCGTCAGGTATACTTGTTGACTCTACGTCAGGTGGCTTTTTGATTCATCTCTCCGGTGCACTTGCATGTACATTTGTCATCCGTCGTATACTCTGTGAACTTATCATTTCCAATCGCAGGGTGCGCTCGCTGGCTTTCTTCTGGTGTGCTTGCCACTTCTTCGTCAGGTACGCTTGTCGACTCTACCTCGGGTAGGTTTCTCGATTCATCTCAAGGTGTGCTTGCCATGACTTGTCTCAGTACACTTATCGCCGTTCTTTGAGTCAGGTATGTCGATTGTTCTTGTGGTGCGCTTGTTGCTACTAGCCATCTCAATTGGTGAATGCGCTTTGCAGTGCATCGTTCTAGCACTTCCGGTATGTTGATTGTTTGCGGTAGGGGTTGTTCTTGATTCCGGTACAGTTATTCCTCTCTCTTTTTGAAAGTCGTTGCTCTGCTGACGACTAATCTTGGTCGGCTTTGTCGGGTGCCATATCATTTGGCAAAATTTGATTTGGTGTTGATTCGGAAATTCAGTTATGCAGTAGCATCTGTCACCGTCAGGATCGCCGAGGCGGAGTCGGCATCTCATTCGGCATTGTAATTTCATAGCTTTGTATTCCCGAAACGGATTCCGAATCGTATTCGGCTATGTAACTCTGGCATACATCTGCTTCATTCAGTATCTTTCAACAGTGCTCTGGATCGTACTCGGTTGAGCCATGCCACCGGTACATCATGTATCTGCATAGCTGCGCTCTATTGCAACTTTTGTACCATGAACTCTGTAGTCAGTAATCTCAAAAAGTGTATAACTTCACAAAACCTCGATATCGTCATATAACAAATACGACTGATTGCCTGTCTCCCGTCATTAATCTCCGGTCATCTATCTCCAGTAACCATTTCACAAGACTCCGAAAATTCATCTTGAGAAGTCTCCGGCGCTCCTAAATGCGTTTCACCGCTCTCAATAGTCAGTGAGAATGCGCTCCAAACTTTGCACTCGCACTCGCTCGTACGACTCTGTATCTGTTCCATCCGCATTAGCCAATGTAATCGAAAAGAATGAAGGTGGTGAAGGGGAAACTCCAGGAGGCCTTGTCATTAGCGGTTCACTCCAGTGGAGCCAAGTTCCACCGTCCAGTGTCTCCTTTCGGGTCTCGGCGAGCCAGTAGCAGTCATTCAAGGTTCCCATGTGGACACTCTTCTGCTGCAACTACTGCTGCTGCTCCTGCTCGCTCATCCAGCATACAAGGGTATACACATTTCTCGTGAGTCCGCTGTACCATAGCTCCCAGCAATCGAATGCAATCTTCTACCCGTAGAGCAAAAGCCACGGCAACCTCTTAGCTAGCAAGCAGATCACCAATTGTTGCGGCCGAAAGCATCACACTGCTAACACCTCTCCCTTCAGGTTAACCAGATTTGGTATTCGTATTCACAATATCGTAGGAACCTCTAGGATTTGCAACAACAATAATCGCTTTCGCAATGAGTATATTTCTGGGTTCTCCTCTCATAATTGTGGTAACTCTATACCAGATAGTATGCATATCATATCCCTCGCCCGTATACGGGTTTCTGAACGCTGACCTTGGTCTCCCTAAACACTGGTGTGCGCACCATTGTTTCAGTTCCGCAGACCCTAGAGTTCTGGATGATGGCATTTGAGCCACATGCACACAGTTCATCTGATATCATTCATCTCATATCTGTCATCTCATATCTTCTCTCATTCGCAATCATCTCAGTCGATCATCAGAGGCGTCATGGTGTCGACTGTAAGTGCGCAGCTCTCGTGCAATGATTCTCATCTGTAGATCCTTGATCTTGGAAGGTGCGTTTGACTCGTGAATGGCGCTGCATTCGAGTAATGTATCTGTAGGCGTACTTCAACAGTAGTGCACTTCGCGTTGTGCAAGGATTCTCCGCCTTAGGTGTAATTCAATTGTAGAGTTCTTTGTTTTCGTAGGTAGCTTCAATTGTGGAGTACTGCATGTCCGAGGCACATATCGTTCGTCCGGGGAAATCATCTCCTCTGTTGGTATACTTGGATAGTGTAATTGTTCTGCTCTGTAAGTGGGCTTCATTCTCCTCGTTGAGTGAGTTTTGTTTGTCTCCTTAAGTAGGATTCGTTTCATCACTTTTGTAGGCACTCATTCCTGTTAGACTGCTCATTCCCAGTAGGCTGCTTCTCATTCGTATGTCAGCTTCATTCGGCTTTCCATAACAGTGCTTCTTCGATCATCTTGTGAGAGCGCTTCGTCGGTGTATTTCATCATGTGATATAGCCGTGTTGACTCCAATATCGTCTCCTACTTTGAGTATAGCTTTTACTAGTAAATCGACGCGTTAAGGGACAACGTGATCATATTTACACTAATCTGCCAATCAGTGATTGATTGCAGCCGTCAGTTGGTAATCTTCGCTGTTGATCACATGCGATATATCTCATCGGGGGGGGTTTTAGACTTCTTTTTCGGTACTCGTAGGAATTGTTGATATTGGCAGTGACACGTCTCGGTGGCCATTGGATCATCGGAATCGCCTCTGCTGCCATCAATACCTTGATTGAAGGATGAACTACTTAAGACTCATCGCTCGTGTAATCAGCAGGCCTCTAGACTTGTATCGCAGTGGATTTCTTATTGTTGATTTCATATTCTTCCTTGTCGAAATAGGGGTAAACTCGCAAATCCCGTGAGTGAAACATATCCGTGTACTGAAGAGCGATAATAGTGTAAACGCACATATCCCTGCTCTCGTCGATGTAGGCTTTCATGTGGTAATTGAGTGGATATGGTTGCAAACATGGACTCGAGTGATTATAAATGTAGATGTATAGGTAAGATTATCACTAGAGATCTAAGGCTCGTGGCGAACTGACTATATAAAACTGGGGTTACCCGGCCCTGGACATGTCACGTGCAGCCGTGCCGTTACACAAATGATTAAAGAAAGCATTAACATATTACCATGAGCAGAAGTTCAAACTTCTTACAGCTGAGGGGCAATGATCATACCTTACTCTCTGTAACTAAGTAAGTGTGCAAAAAGGTTTAAAGTAGTAATGGGGAAATGTGCAAATTAGAAGAAGTGGGGTAGCTAGTCATTATGCTGCAAAATTGGCACTCTGCAAACAATCTTTAACAGTTTGTAAATAGTATAGCCCAGTTTGGAGACTGGATGGATTTGTTTGCAAGCTGTGGTTGGTTTACGAACATGTTTCAACTTTGTGAACTAGACAGAAATGTTGTAAAGTGATTGGAGTATATATAACAATCAGCTTTTGTCAAGTATACAGGCTTATAGCTTCACCATCAGCCGAATTCGTACAGCTTGCATATACAGCGAAAGTCTAGTGCAATTCTATTCATTGTGCAAATCCCACATTATTTGAACTGAAGAGCGACTACCTATGTAAATTGGCAGTAGGTTGACTGAATTGAAACTGTCTCAGCTCAACATAAGAAATGGTAAGTCTAGGCTAATCATATTGTAATATGTATTTTGGGATGTATCGGTAACTTAGCTAGAATCTGGAATATGCAATGAAAATCCTCCAGTTTAGAATGTTTTTTGGCAATTCAATTATAGCCATCAGCCAAATCTTTAGTGTGTATCAGAAAAGACAGGATGAGATTGATTGTGACCTATGAAAGACCTTAATTTATTTTATATATATACAAGTTTCAGTGGATGGGTGATGTTCATCCTTTTAGAAGTGCTAGCTTCAAATATGATTTTTAGAAATTCCGTAGTTTCTCATGTGATGATACATTGTGAATTCAAGGTGTAATACAAACAAATATGCATGTAACTGTAATCTCATTCCGGACTCTTTGTGACTAGAGATGTGTTTCTTGTTTCTTACACTAACCGGTCGAAGTATACTAATTATTAGATCATACGAACCCTCAGTAAAGTCCAATAGAGTTTGAATGCATAGTATGAAGACTCAATGTACTATGTTGAAATCTGTGTGTTTGCATAGTATATATCCTGTGGGGAACTGGCCAAGATTGTTGAGAGAACAGATCATGCTCAAGTGAGGTATCTTGAATTCTGGGCTAGACTGAAAGCACACCCCAGTGATTGAGTGAATAATCCTACTGCTCACACTTAACAATAACAATGGTTAGTTGAGAGAAAGTAGGAGATAGATGTATATGTATTAATCATTGGCAGCAAAGATCAGGGTGTAGGGCTCTAGAGGCTCAGTGAATATATTCGTCAACCTTTCAATTAGTTATATTCACTTCATGCATACAGCCAAGGCACCTTACTAGGGGTATGGGCATGCCCCATGCCCACACCTAATAAGCTGGTAGCGGGGTATCTTGTAAATCCAGGACTTTTTTTCAAAATTGCAAATTGCTCAACAACTACACAATAGAGAGAATATCAGAGAGAGCAGTATAATAGACAACTCCAAGGCCTACATATAAATCCAAAAATCCAGTCAAATGGTCCAATTTTAAGTAAGATGAAAATGTGAGTGAGAGTCTATGAAGCTGGCGGATTTTTGCCCACCTCCTAACCCCCCCTGATTTATCACCAATTGTAAATGGAATTCACTGGTAATACTATCAGCGCATATACAGTATGCTAGCTGTCAAATAATGGTAGTCTTGGTGGATTTGGGCTATTTTGCCCAAGTGACATTTCATTGTCCCTAGAAACTGCCAAGCTGCACCCAAGTAGCCTTGTAGCAAGCTGAAGAGACTCAGACAGTATGGGAAATGAGTTCCAACCACAAGTGGTGGAGAAATCATCTGGGGTAGATAGCCCTCCATTTCCTTATATTCTCTTAGCAGTCAACCCATAAGTCCACCAATCCTTTGGTTAAATTCAAAGCTCTTTTGCACAGAGTAGCTATCCTATATACAAATGGGTTTGGAATTATCATTGGCCTGATGCTGGTTGTAAACTGGTCAATCTCTACATTTAAGTCATTAGCTGTCACTCATCACAGATGTACTTTACAGTCAGATAAAACAGATTTACAAGATGGTATATGACACGTATCTAAATGGCAGGGAGAAAATATTTACCTGATGGTATACAATGTGTATCTAAGCATCAGGTAGAAATAATTTACCTGACACAAAGCACCAGCAGTGCTAAGCAGTACTTAGCAGCATCAACAGTGTTAAGTATAGTCTAAGCCACAGCACTTGATCTCCAACCACTCTTTGAATATTAGAGGAAACTAAAAGAGAAGACAAATAAATAAAAGAGCATCTTGTTAACTACATTTCATATATAAACAATACTATGGTCACAGTAAAACTTATGGAGTTAATTGAGCTCAAAGTTGAATAAATAAGGGAGCTGGGAGATGAGGGTGGGAGTGTGGCTATGAGGTGGGCCGCTAGTAGCTTGTTAGCTGCTGGTGGCTTCTGAGGTATGGACGCTAGTTGCACCCACATTCCTAATAAGGTACCTAGGCCATATGCATAAGGTGCTTATATTATTAGATTAACTCTTGACATGATTTCTCGGGGTTTTTTTGTTTGTAATCATTCTGTATTCAGCTGCTTGCAGCTGTGAGATACATCTTTCTAATATCCACCCTACTCCAGTAACCAATCTAATGAAAGACAAAGTACAGTTGTAAGACCCCAACCCCCTCCCTCAACCCCTTATCGCACCATTTTCAATTTCGATTTCACCCCCCTGAACTCTACTTCTCGTCCTCCAAGCTCTCCACCTGCTCATCTGCTCTGACTTTTTTTCCCACGTCAATGACAAAAAAGAAATCTATCACTACTTGAATACATTTTTCATTATCCATAAGAGCTGAAACCAGTATCTACCACTTTTGTCCCACCTCCATTTCTTTTTTAACCTTCTTCCATAGATTGTCCTGTTCTTTTTTCCATCTTTTGCACCATTTAAAAAGGTGATCTCTTGTCTGATACTTGATTTCTCAGGGTTAGGGGGGGGCGGAAACTTGAAAAACTGACGAGTAAACAGGCCCTACATCCAGATATGAATGCACTACATCACCTCATAGTCTCTGCACCAATTAAACAAGAATTTGGGGTATCACCACCAAATACGGGCGAGGTCAAAATACCGGAAAAATCCGACACGGGACTGTACGACTGTTATGCGGAGAGTACCGAATGAGGTATGTCATCCCTCACCTGAGACAGCTAACGGACCATTCAGAAGGCACATATCCATTAGCGGAGTATGCACCCAAGCAAAAAAAACACAGCTGCGGCGCCCTGTCTCTCGCAAATGGATCTCTTAGGAACCTGGAAAGGATAGTTACGATCGCCCACGTGTTGGGCTTCCACTGCCCTGCAGCTGTTGAAACACCTCTCCCTGGCGAACCACGTCTTTGGGTCGCTAGCTGATTCAGTGCATGTATATATGCATTCTGGGGTAGATATGAAAGCGGACTATGATGTGTGAGCTCTTCTGTAGCCATCGCTATGCTAAACTTCTGGCGACGACTGATGCAGTGCTGCAAGTACTCATGATCATGGAAATTAAGGCTGGTCTCGGAGTTGGCTTTGGGGTCATCGATCGGTCGACCGATCCTAGGACGTCGTCAATTCGATTTTATTCAGACCATGAATTTTGCTATGCCAACAGAGCTAACCGTATTTATCGTAAGCAATAGCCATCGTGAATCCAGCTGCAGCTGGGGGTTATATATAAACCTCTTCAGCTTTCCCGATTCTCATAAACCCCCTTCCTACCATTCAAAAACGTCTTTATAACTTCAACCCCTCACCTATACTTTCCAAACCTCTACTCCCTTTCTAGTCAAGCATGAGTATCGTCACCGGCATCGCACGTTTCAGCAAAGACTCCGTCAACAGCATCGTCAATACCGTCAGCAAAGTTAACAAGGGCACCGTCGAAGCCACCTCAGGTCTTCTTAAAGGCGAACTCTCTCTCGTTAGCGCCGCCAAAAAGAGCACAGGCCACATCTCACTCAGCAAATTCATATCCTCGCTACAGAAACAACAGATTCCTCTCTTCTTAGACCTCTCGCAGAGTTCAAAGAAGTCCTCTACGGTGGCTATGATGACAAAATCAAGAAGGCAGATATGGAGCTGTCTCTGAGTCTCCTGGTGTTACTGCAGAAACTGTCGCCGACGCCGTTTCCCGAGATTGAGGAGTACCTGGTGGCATCCAATGCTACGTTCACAGGTTTTAAGCACTGGATGAATCATGCCACAGTAGTGTATGGATGGACACGACTCATCCACCCCGCATCCTATTTCGTCGGATGCAAAGACGACAAAGAATGGATTACGCACATGACTAGTGTTGCTGCGGCTGATATCCTAAAATACGAAAACGCCAAAGAAGTCGAAGACAAACCGTGGCTGGAGTACTATCTCGCGGTCGATAGAGCCAAGTCAGCTGTTGTGCTTGTGGTCAAGGGAACACTTTCTATCAAAGGCGCCATGACGGATCTCCGTTGCGATTATATGCCACGCGACGGATACAAGTACCACCGCGGGATTCTTGAAGCTAGCGAAGCACTGATCAAACACATTCGAGACGATATTACGCTTGCGCTAGGCGCCAACCCAGATTTTAGTCTAGTGACATGTGGACATTCGATGGGTGGTGGTGTAGCGGCATTAGTTGCACATCACTTGTCGAAAAAGTTGCCGGATGGGCGGTTTGTAACGAAGACCGAGGGAAGGGATATTCATTGCTATGCTCTAGAGCCCACTGCATCCATGTGTGCCTGGACGTCCGCAGATTACCAGGCATTAATTTCGTCCCTGGTTCACAAGAATGATATTGTGTCGGCGTTGAGCAAAGGAGTAATCAAGGATATCAAGGCTTATGATGCATACTTGCAAGAGCATCGGGACTACCTGGGCGAGGTGCTCTTCAACACCGCGCAGATGATGGCTGGCTTTGGGGATTCAAAGAAGGCGGATGAGTATCTTGATACATTCAGGAGCGTGGCGACAATGAGAAGCTGGTGCCCCCGGGGATGGTGTATATCATTGGGAAGAAAGAGGTACTTCGCTTTGGAAGAGTTGGGGACATTGTAATAACGAAATATTTTGGGGAGGCGAGGTTTATTATGGTATGATTGAACATCACATTCCGCTTAGCATCATGAAGACTATGGGGAATTTTAAGTAGGCGAAGGGCCAGATTTTGTAGTTATCTTCTGTTTTTGTGATATGTTAATCTTATTAGGTTTCATTCATTTCATTTTCCTGTAGCTACTACTTTTCTCTCGTGCAGTGTGGTGGCGGAATAAATTCAGCTGACTGCGAGCTTGCGAGCACGTGGCTAGACAAACTGGGAACGAGAGAACTACTACTTGATGACTTTCCTCCGAACTGAGAATACCACGCATTTTTGAGCATTTACTCCCGAGGTGACCAAATTCCAGACGCCTAAGAGTAATACTACTAGTGTGCACACCGCAGACAAAAGTATGAGTCACAGGTTTCGAACCTCTGGTGCTTATAGCACCTGACATTCAGAGCATTATCCCTTCGCCGGTATTGGGCCCACGAAAGGGCCCACTTTCGCGTGCGCTACGCCTTGTCGCTTATAACAACACAGCCACCCACTTAACCCCCCCCCTAGAATATTATGAATTGAAAGATAACTAGTAGAAGCTTCTATTTATGAATTCTTGTGGCAGTGGGACAAGTTCT
>Ga0307514_10001273_pt1 | contig 32958 bp, 24 predicted proteins | sample 16_EM_MG_FD_203088 | JGI IMG/M metagenome (GOLD analysis project Ga0307514, IMG submission 203088) | Populus trichocarpa ectomycorrhiza microbial communities from riparian zone in the Pacific Northwest, United States - 16_EM | ecosystem: Host-associated > Plants > Roots > Unclassified | place... | reverse complement strand
TTTTATGGCTGTAGCTCTTTTATTGTATAAAAATTGAGCAACTTTCCTAAGAATTTAGCGAATTGTATGAAGAAATTGGTAAAAACTAGACCTTTTGAAAATCCCATTACTAGGAGCCTGGTTGGTTTCTTAAAAGGGCCTCTTGCTGGCTTTTAAATTGATGGGGATAATGGAATTTAAATTTCTAACATGGTTGAAAGCATTAAGATTTTTTTAATTTTTTTTGAGGTTTTCTAGATGTTTGGATGCTTAGTGATAATGGAAGCCCACCATCTAATTTGGATTTATAGTGTCATTCACTGAAACAATAAGATGATCAAATCTAAAAATCAGTTAGTTTCCACTTCTTTTAGCGGCACTGTTTCATTTTGTGCACATTGGTTTCATGGGTTTCGTATCATTGGAAGTGCAATCGGCCAGTTTTACATAGCAGAACTGGAAATCTGAGCTGATTGCATTGAGAGGTAATGTGACTGCTTTGGAGGGAAATGCTTCTGGAGACCAGTCGGATTTCTGTTTTGTAACGATGCAGTTAGGATAAGGAGTTGATTCATCTTCTTATATACTTGTTTAGCAAAGTTTTACTAACAACAGAGATCTTCTTTTGCAGAATGCGCAGCACTTTGAGTCTAATACTGCTCTGTGTAAAGTTTGCACCCAGAATGATTCTTATATTGTCAGGTACAACTTTTTTTTCTCAGGTCCACACTCCCTTTCCCCCCACCTAACTTCATTTTAATATTGGAGTTGAATTTTGTTGTTGATTTTTGACAGATGTTGTGTTAAAGGCTCTCTGTTGGAAGTGAATGACAGACTAATCAAACAGCCAGAATTGCTTAACTCTTCAGTAAGTTTTACTCTTCCATGCATACCATATCTCAGATGCAAGTGTCTTTCCAGATAGGAACCTCATTTTTGAATTAGTGATCAATTAATATTCCCTCTTACTTTCTTCAGAGAAAACTATCATGTGCTCTTTACAAGATTTGCCCTTTTTTAGTTAATAGAAACCTGTGCCAAAATAAGGCCCAATGTACTGGAAATCTACATGATGGTGTGGTGCTGATTGTAGCCTTACATATCTTGTGTCGAAATGTAGGAAAATACCTAGGTAGACATAATCGTATCAGCATCTAAATTTATCAGATGTTTTCCTGACCAAATTGCAGACAGACAGGGAAGGGTACATTGCCATTATCATGCCAAAGCCAGCAGATTGGCTGAAGGTCAAAGCTTCATTGTTGGGCCTTGAAGAATACAAGAAACTGAGAGAAGGGAGCTGAGCTGTCAGGGGTGCTTAGGTAAGTTTTATGGCATTGGAGAAAAACAAGAATTGCCGAGCTTCATGTGGAATTCCTCCGGTCATCCGTTCCTTTGATGGGCCACGCCCTCCATGTTAATCTCCAAACCAATTTGACGAATTGTAATTCTCCCCCCATATTGTATCTCGTTAAATTATCAGTCCATTTTATTCCTCCACAAATAGAATAAAGCAGAACAGTAAATTGGATTGTGCTTCTTTTGCTAATACGCGGATAGGAAGCAGCCTCGTCATACTGGACATTGAGGTATAGCTTACACAAGTAGCACAATGATGCGTGACTGAGCTTACGCTACCTGATGGGTAATGCCTGGGATGCCAAGAAAACAGCTTTTTTTTGTCAATAGAACATGTCAGGTTGCTAGAGAACTATTTCTACATTTACTGATGATTTCTCTTAATTTATTATATCAAAATATTCACTTTAGGCATACCTGACGAGAATCGGACAATGCTAAATATGCAAAGTAATTTCTGACTATGAAAGAAGTAAAATATTTTTGGGGGTGTTTGGGATTGTGGTTATATTGTGTTTTTTGAAAATTCCTGATATTTTTTAGCTTCAAATTAATTTTTATGTGCCTGTTTTTGGATTTGTTTTAAATTGCTAGTATTAAAAATAATTTTTTTTTAAAAAAAATAATTTAATACATTTTTCAAGCAGAAAAACACAGACTTCTTGAATATGTTAACAGGGAATATAGATTAATCGTAGATTTCATCAGGCGTCAGCATAATATGCTGGAAGTTGGGTTATCCATAGAGATTGTATTAATGAATACAGGGTTAACAATTGGCATTGGACGTGCCTTGTTTTGACGTTATTTGAAAACAAAAGTCCAGGTGAGCCGAGCCAGGGGAGAAGCAATTTCTATGTGGATCCTGTATTGTATTTGTAACACCAAATATCGCCTGCTGCCACTATCTCTATCCTAATATTGTCCTCGTCTTCATGGGAATTTTTGCTGATGATCATCAGCTGTACTGTTGTTGGATGCAACCATTATCTCGTCCATAACAAGCCTTCTGGATCTATTTATGGTATGAAAACACAAGTAGATATGTCGCTCAAGCTCTTCTAGCTGCTCCAGGTAGCTTGAGTCGTGAATGTGAAATTCTTTCACGACCTCTTTCAATAGTTCAGGCTTGTTATTCCTAACACACATATCAGCAAGAGCTTTCTGATGTTCGACCTCATCAAATAAGCTCCTCGTCAGCCTGCTCACGGTATTGAAATCATTGATCAATATGTAAATTCCTTTGGCAGCAAGATCTAGCTGTGCGCCAAGTCTTTTTTCAAACCTGCTTTTCTCAAGCCCTCGATGAACCAACTTGATTTGCTTTCTGAATGCATACAACGAGCAACCCATTAGTCCTGGTGCAGCCACAATGCCAGCCATGCTATGAATTGCAATTACAAGCAAGGCAATTAGAAGTGCAGTATGTGATATCACAAGACATCCTCCTCCAACCCTAATACAAATCCTTCTGAACTTCGTTTTCCTCATAATCCTTTTCTTTTGTGAAGTCAATCCATGGAGCAACACCACGTTGTCGTCATGAAAATCAAGGAATTTTTCAGTGCTAAAAAACATCGATAACGGATTTTCTAACAATGCATAAGCAGCCAGCTCTCTAAACATAGCGCCCTGAATCTTATCTGAACAGTCTGCAGAATCATGCACCCTTTTGCTTAACTTGATTACCCTTCTAATTTTCTTATAATTACCTCGTGTTTGTTGGATGCACTGGAGATGCAACTCACAAATATGGCATGCTTTTGAGCTGGCTTCAAAGTAATCAACCAGAAGGTGATGAAACTTTAAGCTTCCCATCATCTCTCTGAGTGTCTCTTGCTGTTGTGGTTCAAATAGATAGTCAGAGAGGTGATGATATAAAGGAAGAGATGGATCAGACGGTGAGGCGACTTTGTCAACTCCATCAATGCTCGTTTTTCTTAGCTGGTCTTGAACCTTGCTCCACATTTCTACATAAGACTTCGTCCTGAAAGCTTCCTTGTACTCTTCATTAACGTTCAGCTTGTTGCTTAAGCTGTTGCCACGTTCCTTTGGAGATCTTCCTGAAACCAGAAAGCAACAATCATGAATCAAACTGTAAAATAATAATAATAGGATCAAAACTAGAAAACTCATGAAGCAACTTGAATCAACAATTTCTAGAAACTAAAACATGGAATAAAGATTTTTCCAAAATATGCATGGGATTTTGATGGAAATCAGCTCGAGAAAGACATGGTGATGTTGAAACACACCTGCCCTTGAAAAGATAGATCTTATCTTAGCCCACAAAAGATTTGTCATGTTGATGAAATCCTTTCCTTTTCTTTTTTATGGTTTCTTGAAATAGATTAAGAGTTCGATTAAAGAATTTTGGGGCACATTTATATATATATGGAGAAATTTGGGTTTAAAAAAAATGAGAAATGATCAGGGATAAAGAAAGTCCACGTGGAAGTAATTAGGACCGCCTCGTTTCGTTATTTAATAGCTTTTGTCACACGATAACATCCCTCACACGCTGTGTTTACCTTACGTGTAATGCCTTGAGACAGAGCTTTTGCAAGCAAAAATGGTGGTAGCAAGAACAAGATGAGATGAGACGATATAGCTAGGTTTTGTTTTTAAAAAATATTCTCATACGTTATTAGCTTGAAATCAATTGTGTATAATATTATTATCTTCTCCTTTTTTTCGTGGAACATATTATGACTTACTCTAGTCTTTTTTTTTTTTAATTATCTAAATTATTATATCTAACTAAACTCTTAAGTCTTGGGATATATAATGTTAACCTGAAACAATTCAAAACAATATAATTTTAAGTTAAAAATAAAATTAAAATAATATTATTTTAAAATATCAAATCAAGTTTTGATAGAGTTAACTAAATCACGAGTTGGTTTATTAAATCTGACCGGATCAATTATTACTTGATATATTTTGAAACTTAACTCGTATCAGGTCTTGAATTGATGAGTTATCAAGTTAACTCACTAAATTAGACTAGGTTTAATAACACTGATTATTACAATCTCTAATTTGTTAATTTTTTAAAAAAAATGTAGATCATCTGCGGATTATCTAAATATAATTGGATTTCTATCAATAAACTCCAGAACGTTTATTAAGAAAAAGAAAAAAGAAGCTTTCTTCAGGAAGTTTCAGTGCTATGTTGATTGCCGCGTACAAATTTTCAAAATATCCGTTGTTTTGAATATTGACGTTCTACAGCTCGAGAGGATTTGAAATTTCAAGGTTGATAAAGTAAGTAAGAGAAGAGGTTGTTGCTAGGATTGACATGACTCGGTCATGTTGATTAAATTCGTTATTAGTTCCCTTTTTTTTTTTTGTACGAGATGATCATGCTATTTTTCTTCAAGTATTTGTCTCGAAACTCCTCAGGGAAAAATACTTCTAGAAAATATAGAGTTTTCCTTTTACTTAATTTCCTTCTTTTTCTTAATTGCTTGGTAATTAAAAATCGTAATTTCCAGCTGCCATCCAGAGTATTTGAAAAATGAGCAAAAAATATTGTGATATTGTGCATGCTAATATCGATCCTATAAGTATATCATCAAAGATCTAAGATGATTAAATTTGTATTACTGAATTTATTCTACACTGTATCTTGAAGTAATGGCCACCGATCTTTTATTTGTTTTTCTACGTTGTTGAACCATTCCAGCTAATTAAGGACATGAACTCGGTCTCCACTTTCAAAAATAAAAGCATTTACATGGGTGCGTAATGATATTTGTTACCTAGTTGTTCCTCCCAGTTTTATTGTAATTTGATGGGTTAACATAATAATCTGTTTATCTATAATCTAATTTGAGTAAGATTTCAAATTAAATTAATTAAAAGTTAATAAAAGTTTAAAATAAAATTATTTTAATTATTTTTTAAAATTTTAAAATTATAACATTTTCGATTAATTGGAGTAAACCCACTCAATTTATTATTCAAGTTTTGGATAAAGACATAAATTAAATTGGATTTAATAACTTTTCATTGTGATTGTAAATAACAATAGACTTGCAAATATACTAATCTTTTGCTTATTTTCCCCGTCAAATCATTCAAGATGCAAAGGAACTCGTCAGATATTTCCACTTTTTTAATGCCATTTAGTCCACAGTAGTTTGTTATGAATCATGTCATATAAGATAACAAAAAACAAACTACATCTAGTGGCGTGACGCTTTTTTTAGAACTTTATTGGGAAAAAAAATCCCGTTCTCTGTTAAATTTATGGCTTCGTCATCCCCTAATCGTTCCTGTCATTCTTCGAGATATTCATGGGATTAATTTTCCTAAATTGTGTTTAATAGTTTCGATTTATAGGATTTAAGCCCTCCATGTAATAAAAGAAAAGGGCAAAAAACACTTTCTCGGTAATTACTTCACTTACCATACTCAAACTCAATCCACCAATTCGGGGTTAAAAAAGTAGGGAACAGAAGGGAGATAGGATAAGCTTGATGAGCCGTCGGCATACTCGTCTGCTGAACTAGGCACAAGTCTGCGGCTGATTGTTCTCTCCCTGTTATTCACGTTTAGTGGGCAAAAAGACGTTTGCAAACTTGATCTTAACCCCTCAAAATTTATAAAGCCCAGCCTAAATCTACCTACCGAGACCGACTATAGTCGCACGCGATATGATTGCTTTCGGAGCAGGCATTTGCCTTAAAACTTCAAGACATTCTTGCTTCCACTCCTAGGCATCTTGCAACCGGAAAGAATTAAGATTTGAGCTAGCTTTACTATGTGATATTAAAAGGTGGCCACATATTTGTTTGTTTCCAACTGACTATGCAATTTCTTCTCAACAAGGGCGGTTTATGAACTGGGATTTCTCTAGGGTTTGGGAACCTTCCATTATTTATTCACGCCCTAATTATTATGGGTCGTGATATTGAGAATTAGAAGTCAGTAAACAAATTTTTTGTATCTTTTTTTTAATGATAAGAGATATTTTCAACGTATTTTATGCGTTCATTCGAGACTACATTTTTTTATGTGATTTTAAGAGTGAATTCCCACATCAGACCTATAAATTGAAAGAAATTTAATAAATTTTACTGGGTGTTAATCTTAAGACTTGAACCCAAAAATTAAGGAATAGAGCGTACCTCCTTAACTATAAAATTATAATTGTTGAGTTTGTAACTGTGGTATGAAGATTCAAACTAGTGATTGAGATCAACTACTCACTATACCCAGCAATCATAAGCAAATTAAATGGGGAAAAGTTGAGAGAAGTACAAGATAATATGATTGCTATTTTCTATCAATGAGAAGAAATTGTGTATGATTTTTGGTCTACAAGTCGGCCGGCGTGGGGACAGGGATCAAAAGGGTATCGTGCAATGAAGGGAAAAATCAGCTAATTGCTCAATTTAATCTACACCCAGATGGTGGGCTTAGGATTTTATGTTTGAGCCCAGATATACACCCATCATGAGCTTGGGTTATCATGCTTAAGCCTATGCATCCTGGTAGAAGTTGAACTTGAATATAATAAACCGAGCTCATAATTTTTTTTATTTTTTAAGATTTTTATATTAAATTTAGGTTTATTATAATTAAATTAAACTTTGAAATTTGATTTTTGGTTGGATTGTGCATGTGGAGTTGTCAATAAAATTTTCTACCCTAAGTAACCAGGTTCTATTGCCATAAAATGAAAGTCTGGTCACTTAATTATCATTCATAAGCTTGGGATTTTAAGACAATTTGCCATTTCTCGTGAAGAAGAAGAATGATCCAACCGAAATTTGCAATAACTGTTTATTTCCGGCGACACACGAAAACAAAAGAAATATGCCCACGAAATTAAGAAAAAGGAATACTATTATGTGAGGGAGCACTTCTGTATCTCTAAAGATTTGAAGACTTTCCAGCAATGTCAATGACAAAACGATATCTGACATCGTTTCTTGCAAGGCGGTCCCAAGCCTCATTAATGTTGTCTGTTTTCACAAGCTCAATGTCACAAGTTATGTTGTGCTTGCCACACACATCCAGCATCTCTTGTGTCTCTTTCGTTGATCCTGTCATGCTGCCCCTCACAGATCTCTTGCCTGCGTTGTGTACACAAACAAGAAAGCAAAAGAGAAGAACACTTGTTTTACTGTTCCATATTCGATTACATATGAATCGACTAAGCTCGAAACGTTAATTTACCGAATATCAGAGGAAAAGCTGGCAGTTCCATCGGCTGGTCTGGTGCGCATACCACTGCCAATGTCCCGTTTACTTTGAGTAATTCTAGTGTTGGCCCCAGAGAATGCTTAGCTGACACTGTATCCACGATAAAATCTAGAGTTCTTCTCGCTGCCTGCCATCCAAAAAATACATCTTCTTACTTATTTATTCTTTACCTCTTTTATTTTTTCTAGAAAACAAAACTTATTGAAAAATAACATGAAACTGATAAAAGGACTAAATTGTAAATAAATCTTACAATACAGAGGTTAAAATATAATTTCTGTAACTACCAATTATCAAACATGATTAACTAATTTATTATAATTACTCGGCGGACAATGAATACCAAAGAAAGCACATCGTTATTATACTGGACTTAAAAATTAATTCGGAAAAGAGTTTAGATTACTGGTCAATTTGTGATCCATACAGTATGGAGATCCGAGGGCCCGTCCCACTTACCTGACTTTTTGTTGGCCAATGACCGATCAAATCGACAGCCATTCTAGCTACAAGGGGACAAGCAATTATATAGGGACAAAAATTTGGTTGGTGGAAACCTGGAAGTAGAGGGTAACATACCTGAAGTTCTTGGGCATTAGTGCTGACAATGAAATCATCAGCTCCCAAGCGTTCTCTGGCCTCTTTTTCTTTAGACGGAGTGGTGCTGATCACAGTTACATGGTGACGAAATGCCTTGCCAAACTTGACAGCTACATGTCCTAGACCTCCGAGACCAACCACCCCTACCCTTTTTCCTGGTGTGTCGACCAAGTTGCTATCCTTGAAAGCGCTGAATACAGTAATTCCTGCACAGAGGAGGGGCGCTGTTGCATCCATTGGCAGGTTTTCTGGTATCCGCACCACATACCTTCGTGTAGAAATTTAGCAAAATAAGAAAATGTATTTTCTTAACAATTTTCAATTAACGAAGTGCGTTCTACGATAAGATAAAAATTACTTGCTTCAGATCAAATATATTTAATTTGGTCACATGGATGGAAGAGATTCCCCTCTTCTCTCATAAATGTTTGTATTGAAAAATGAAGGACGAACCTCAAATAAGTTCCCAATATATATAATAATTCTTGATTGAGTCCACCAACAAATTCTCGTTTCATTTGGGTCTCTAAAGTTGTGAGAAATTCTTGATTGAATCCTTCCATTCATGTTTTTAACAAATTCTATCCAAATTGTACTCTTTCTTCTTCTTTTTTCAAAAATAATTGAGGGTTCAATTCAGATCTCAGCAATAGTTAGAGGGTAATTCGAGGTTTTGCTAAAAATAAAGGATTCACGCACAAGAAAACGACTGTTATTAACAAATAATATTGCAGCTCATCACTTTCCCACTTCACTTTTATTTTCCACACGAAAGTCATGAAGAAGATGACAAATTTATGTTAGGTGGGGGTTTAGGACATTGAAGTGGATTATTAATTAATAATTAAGACTGTTCGATACCTGTGATCTGCAACCAGGAATTTAGAGTAGCCACCATAAGTGATGCTACCATCCCAGAAAATACCATTGTAAGTCAACTGTATTTGGTCACAATAATTCTCATGCGAGCTCTTGCAGAAATCACACTCCAAACATGAAGCTGCTAAGCACCCCACTCCAACTCTGTCTCCCAACTTGAACTTGTTCACGTTGCTCCCAACCTTCGTGATTATCCCAGTAATTTCATGCCTATCATACAGCGAAAACATTTAAAACTTTCAAGAAAAACACATGTACATAGCACTTGATATCTCATTTGCACGACAGGCATTAGACTTTAAAGACTTGTTACCCGGGGACAACTGGGTACATGGAAATGCCCCAATCGTTCTTTGCAAAATGGAGATCAGTATGACATATGCCGCAATACATAATCTCTATGGTCACATCGTTGACACCATTCTCCCTGTTCATTACACAAATCAAGTCCACTGTTTACTGCTGATTTCCTTGATAGTATGAGGAACAAGTATACTGTAAAAAATCTATGAAACTGACTGCTAATTACCTTCTTTTGAAAGTGTAAGGGATGACTTTGCCAGAAGAGTCGAGGGCTGCCCAGCCAGAAACGGTCTGCGTGTGGTTTGGAGTTGTTTGAGCCATAACCTGAGACTCGAGGCTCTGCTCGGACAGAGGCAGGGGGGAAATGGGTCGCTTGAAAAGAAGATGCTCTCTCGAGTATGTTTATTTATGGGAGGACTGTCTATTTAATGATGCGTCCTGCCTATAGGACCACCGGTGGATTGATTATATTATTATTGTTTTTTTATATATATAATTTCCTAACAAAATGGATTAAATTATTCCCATCGATCAACTGAAATTCATATGCATTTTGACCATGCCATTATCTGGACTTTGAACTGCATGGCTACCACATATTTAGTTATGTCGTAGTTATGGTATGATTTTGGGTTGTTGAGTGAATAGTAGTAAAATCAATTTGCTTGAATGACCACTAAATTTCTCTGATTTTTCTTTTAACTATAAGGAATATCCTCGATTATATTCTTTTTCTTGTGATTTTAAGGAATAGCCTCGAATGATTTTTCAAAATAATTTAATGATTTTCGCTATATATTAATTTTAAAGTTTGAGCTCGAAAAATCAATAATATAGACATGTATTCTTGACTATCAGGTACAGTTAATACACGCCTAATGAATTCAAGAGTTATTTATTTATTTATTTTGAATCCAAAATAGTAAGGTAGTACAAAAACCGTGAAATTAATTTTTATTACCCAGAAACAATATCTCGTCACTTTATGTCTTTGCTTCTCTCTTCTGACAAATAATTTTTTGAAAAAAAAAAAAGTTTTCACCGGGCAATGGCTGAAATTTCCTGGCAACAGCCTCAGATATCATCAAGCAAGGTAAGGTACGTTTTAAATTAATAAATACTTAAAAAAAGTAGTTGTATGGCAATTTCAAGCATTAACTTCCTTGTATCAACTATCAACAACCACCACATGGCAGGATATTCAAAGCTGTCGTGGCTGATGAACCATTTTTTTATATTGATACGATCCTAATTTTTAAGCAAAAACGAGGATATTTGGAGATTGGGATTTATCGACCAGAACCAATAATTATATTAATAATTGCCTATTACTAATGCTTACAAAATAGGATTAGGTGAGTACTCTGCAAGCTCGGGATGTGACCAGTCGTTGCCCACTTTTAATATGGCATTATTTTAATACATTAATTTTGATCGGTAGCCACTTGCACGCTTTGCTTGAGAGGATAAGGTTGCTCGGTGTTGCCTCACGTCCACTTTTCCAACTATATTTCTTTCCTTTCTGGAAAAGTCAAAGATGTTTGGTAGGCTCAGGCTGGGTTTTTTTTTTTGGGGGGGGCATATAAGACAAGAAAAACAAAGGAAAGAGCGATGGAGAAAGACAGTGCCCGTCCAATCAGCTTGAAGCGCTGTGTTTCCTGAGCACCCCCGCTTATCTGGGCCCGTGATGGATTCAAGCTCAGGATCATTATGGATTTCAAAGTTTACTCGGACCAGAACGGCCCAGAGAGAACTTGTGCAGTAGTGGGCCTCATTTCAGGCCTGGTCCTGGAGGCCCAATATACCCCAAAACATGCCACTTGAGTAACACGAGTGTGATTAGTCATTATCCTTGGAGCTTTATTCTTTCCTTTCATATATAAAACCTGTTCTGGGATTGACTTGGGACGAGATGAGTTTCGATTTAGTAAAGTCAACTTGAGTTAATTTTTAATTTTTTTATATAATAAATATATTAAAAAAAAATTATAAAAAAATTAAAAATTCAATATGGTGATTTATTAGGTTTCATTGGGAGCAAGAAGAATTACGAGTCGACCAAGGTTTTTAACCGAATTACTCAATTGTTTTTCTATTTTTTTTCAACCGTATCGGTTCAAGCTCTAGATTGATAATTGACGATGATGAATGGTATTCATGTAAAAAAATATATATAAAAAAAATATAATTTTTAATATATTTAATATATTTAATAAATCTTCTGTCATAATAAATTAGTAAAAAATAAAGAAAGAAATGGTCGTAGCATTTGTTTTTTCAGGTTTTCAAAAAAAAAAAAATTCTTGATAGAGAAGTTATAATAAAATCCTTTATTTTTTTTAATCTCTCTCATAATAAGATAGATGCCCACACCTTATAGAATCGGAAGTGATCCAAGAAGTGCACGCCTGTATAGATCTATCTAACCTCTTCTTCCATTTTTGGACTGGCTACCCAATTGAGACTTTTTATAAATTTGTGTCCAAGTCTACAACTTAAACAACACATATTTATAGTCATGTTATTATTCTGGTCAAGGAAAAAACAAATAATAGGCTTTTTATGAATTTTAAAGGTCGGTAAAACATAATTTTTACTGATTTTTATTTTTTTTTGTTTCTTATGGTAATTTTAGTAAGAAAAAGCTCGAGTTAATAAAATAAGAATTTTAAGGATTCAAGATGCATTAAATTGAAAACGGGATAATTGTAATATCAATATATAAAATTTACATTTTTTTATTAATTAATTATAATAATTTATATTTTTTTTATTTAAATATATTAATTTTTAATTTTTAATTAAATACTTTCGTTCACTTTCCATCAATTTTTTCCATATAAATTCGTGACAAACCAGGAGCGCTACACAGGAAGAAGATTACATTGAATACTTTCTTCTTTTTCTTTTTTATTTTTTATTATTATTGTTGTTGTTGTTATGGCTTGAAAAGAAAGTAATTGGAATTTAAAACTTGGAGGATTTTAAAGACATACCATATAACGTAATATGGCCCCATATAAAGAGAAACCGAAATATCTCTCCATCTACAGTGACTCCTAGTCCAATCTCCTCTCGTACGGCCCCATATCAACCAGAAAGAGGAGAAGAAGTATCTCTTCATCTCCAGTCACTCCGAGTCACATCTCCTCTCGCATGGCCTCCTGATCCGTGTTTCCTTGTAAAAGTATGTGATCAGTGGCAGGAGATCAAAATATAAATAAAAACAGCATGAGCACCAATAAAGTCTCTAGTAATTCTCCGTCAAAATCCCTCTATACATGTTCATCTCCTTCAACTCTGTCGTCTCCTTCTCCAATACCAAACCAATCAACGACTGGAAACTCAATGGAAGAAGTTTGGAATGATATAAACCTAGCTTCTCTTCATGAACATCCAAATAGTCACACAGGCAGCAACAACAACACCGACGACCATGTTTTTCATGGTATGATGTTTCAAGACCTCTTGGCTAGATCTTCCAATAAAGACACACCAACAAGGGTTGCCTCTAAGGAACCCTCATCTGGTGGGGGCAACAATTTCTTGAAGAACTCTTTAGGGCCGCCACCAGCTACTATGCTGAATTTGAATTATGGGTATGATCATTTTCAATATCTGGAAAGCAGGACTGTCCCTTTGAGGTCAAATCCACACAAATGCATAGCCATGCCGGTGCTGGCACACCAAGTTTTTATTCTTCTCTCGATCCCCCCTTTGATTCTTTGGGTTCTTCTTCATTGTTCCCTTCCATTTGCAGAAAAAGGCCTCAAGAAAACGATGACGTTTCTGGCGGCGATCGGAGGCATGAGCGCATGATCAAGAACAGAGAATCTGCAGCTCGGTCCCGGGCTAGGAAGCAGGAATCTTTCTCTCCTTCTAAAAAACTGTTTTAGTGAAATTTAATGATTATATAACATTAATGGTTTTATTTATTTAGTTTACCCTTTTGCAGGCTTACACGACCGAGTTGGAACTTAAAGTTGCTCTGTTAGGAGAGGAGAATGCCAAGCTTAGAAAGCAGCAAGAAAGGGTCAGTACCGTAGAAGAGGAATGTTTTTTTTTTTTAATATATATATATATACACACATATATTTTTATTTTCCAGATATGGAACGTTAAATTTACACAAAGCAAGAGATCATCACATCATGGCATTTAAATTTGTGATGCATACTTGCGATTACAGTTCTTGGCAGCAGCTCCTGCTCAGCCACCAAAAAAGCACACCCTCTATCGAACCTCAACGGCTCCATTTTGAGAAGTAAGAAATTTATGCTTAGCCCATTTACTCCTTTCATCCCTTTATGTTTCCACTTGGCTATCTTGCCAAAAACTTCCTTGAAAAGAGGGAGATGTTTTCCATATATCATTTCAAAGGGCTTTTGATGTAAAAGAAAGGAGGGGAAAAGAGAGGTAGGAAAGTAGCAAGGACAAATTAAAGTTGCCTGGACGCCAAGCCGCAGGACCAGTTGAGGGGTCGTATTTTATTTTCTTGAACCACTATTTCTTCACTCCTTTGTCTTCTTTTCCATGTTTGCTTTCTAATTTTCCTCCTCCTATGTGGACGCTGTGACGTTGGGAGAGATAAATGCCAAGGGAAAATAGCCTTAGCTTGTTTGTTTGCCTACAAATATGTATATAAAGATGGGACCTGTTTGGCTATCAATGTCACTTTCTATTCTAATCTTATCTATTCATTTTCAGTGTCCTCCTTTCCATCATGATTTATTGATTATTTTTATTGATATTTCACAGTGCTTTGTGTTTTTCTACTTCGTTTGTATGTGCCCATTCCAAGCAATCTTGCATTTCACTGCTTGTCTAGACGGAGATTTTGCAAATCAAATGTGAAGGGGTAACTATGGGTTTAATTAGAGACATGACAAGCACTTAGGCTGGCTCAACCATGTTTTTTAAACTTTTTGAATTTTTTTTTAGCTTCAAGTTATTATTTTAATGTATTAATATAAAAAAAAATATTTTAATATATTATTAAATAAAAAATATTTTAAAAAACAATATTTATCAAACTTCCAAACATTCCCCCTTACAAATAAACCATTTCGTAAGGATGAATAGGTATAGGATACTTCCATCGCCTTGCACTGCACCATTACTTTCTCGGAAACAGAACGACAACAAAAAGGATCTTCGCTTAGCACCTATATTCCATCATTCAAACAGCTTTGGTCGACACGTTAAAGACCATCGCCATCCGTTGCCAAATGCTGTAAGAAGTATGTCAATAATCTGGGACCAAAGTGAACTTACATAGGCAAAAGATTGTTCGACATTTAGCTTGAACTATATTTGGTCACGGTGCTGCGCGGCAAAGCCAAACTATTTTTTTTTAGAAATATAATATTGAAATGCAGTAAAAAATATATATTAAAAACCGATCACAATAAATATATAAATATATAACAACGCTAATTAAAGTTAAATCAACATGAGATATTCTATTAAACTTGCAATCCAGATTATATGATTGAAATAATCCGATAAAAAAATAAAAAAAATTATAAAACCCTTAAAAAAATATGTTAACTTTTTAAATTTATAGGCCGAATCATTACACCCGAAGCGTCCAATCTAGAAAAACTATAAAGTCCGATTCTCAATAAATTACATATTAAATGATAAATTGAAAAAAAATTCAATCATATAATTTTGTTTTAAAAAAATAACAATTCAAAAAATGAGGATCAAAATTATTATTACTACTAATATTAATAAGTAATATCATTACTATTAACATTATCATTATTAACACTATTATTATTTCTATCATTATTAAAATCACTATAATTGTTATTATTATTACTATCATCATCACTGTTGCTACTACTACTACTATTATTTTTGTTGTTTTTTATTTATTATTTCTAGCATTATCATTATTATTAATAATAGTAGCAGTTTTATTAGTATTATTATTATCTTAACAATAATTATCATTGTCATCATCACTGTAGTTGTTATTGTTATTATTATTATTATTATTATTATTCTTGATGTTACTGCTACTACTATTATTACTACTGTTATTACTATTGTTATTATCATTGTTATCATCATCATTATTATTAGTGTTCTTATTATCAATACTATTCTTATTTTTCTTCTCCCTCACGTACAATTATTGTTATTATTATCATTCTCATCTTCATCATTGTTAATATTATTATTACTGCTAATAGCATAACCATCATTTTTATTATTATTACCATTATCATTACAATTATTACTACAACCACAACTGTTATTATCGTAGTAAATTATTATTACTACTATTGTCATCACCACCACAATTATTACTACTTTTATTACCATAATTATTACTATCATCAATATTATTATCACGACTTTTAATATCATCATCATTATTATTACTGTTATTATTATTAGTAACATTACTACTACTCTTAACATTATCACCAAAACTATTACTATTATCAATATTATTATCATAGCTACTAATATCATTATTATTTTTATCACTATTATTATTTCCATTACTATCATTATTAGCAGTAACGGTAGTATAATTGTCAATGTCACTACCATTTAACTACTATTATTCTTATTATCATCACTAATTTTTTTTATTATCTTTGTTACTATTATTAATAATATTATTACCACCACCACCACCACCACCACCACCATCATTATAATTATTAATTTAATTGTTGTTGTTTTTTTCCTTACAATCAATAATATTAATATTTTCATTACTATTTGTATTATTATTATTATTATTATTATTATTGTATCTAACATTACTATTACTATTATTTATTAGCATCATTATCATTATTATTAATATTATCATCACTATCATTACTATTCTTCTTCTTTTTCTTATTATTATTATTATTAAAAAATAAAAGCCATAAACTTGATTTGAATGATAGAATTTAATAATTTTTTTGACAAAAGGACCATGAAAACCATAAAAGTCAATGGAAAAGGGACCGAATTGGAATCATTATCATCATTGAAAAAAGCAAAAACTACAAAGGATAAAATTGAAATCCACAACAACTTTGACAAAATGATAAAAAAAAAATTAAAGTAGAAAAACCAAACTGAAAAACATTATATATACAAGTTAAAAAGCAAGGGTTAAGTTGAAAAAGAAATTTATTAAAAGGGAAAATGAAAAAATTACAGAAATAAAAACTAAGATGATCGAATCTGAAATACCAATAACAATAAGGATCAAAATATATTTATTGGGATAGGAGAAAAAAATGAACGGGTGGAAACAAAAGGTCATCGACGACATCTGGACACCGCACGCCACTCACTTTATAAAGTTGTTTTTAGAATAATTATAGAATAATTATGTGTAGGTTTTTTTATGTTTTTAAGGTAATGATGCTAAGTTTTTTTAAAAAAATAAATAAATTGAAAAGGAATTACATAGTGATTGCATGAAATTAGCAGCTAAAAACAAAATTCTAATGCCTATATGTAAAGAAAAAAAAATTATATCAATAAAGGTGATTATAATTTTTTTTAATAGCTATATTTTTAATTTTATTAATATCACAAATTAATTCATATTTTCTTATAAAATTCGTTAAAGGAAAGTAAATAAGGACTACATTAATGGGAACTCGAAGCTGCTCGAGTACAGTAATTGAACCAGGTCCTCCCACGGTCACGTTTGTTTTTAAGATAGAAATTGTATTTTAATTATTTTTTTTTGTTTTTTAATTATTTTAATGTGATAAAATAAAAAATAAATAATATAATTCTAAAAAAAAATATTTTAAAAAGCAGGGATAATGTAACATATATCAGAGAGACAGGACATTGGAAAAGAGCATTCAATTCACGGGATAGGCACGTGCTGGTACATGCTCGGTATGTCACGAGGCCTTTTTTGACTGGCTGTTTTAGTTTATCCTTCTCATCTGGGCAACATTAGTCAATGCGTTGTTGTTTGTGATTTCTATTTAGCCTAGTTTTTATTTATTTAATTTTTGTCTTTTCCTGGTACAAAATTAAGGTATGATGTTGGGGTCCTTGCTAGGAAAGGAGGAAGCAATGAATAATCAATGGCTTTGGAAAAATTTGGCCGACTCTCCTCGTGGGAGCCGTTGAAAATAAAATATTTAAGAGATAGTTGACTAAAGTTTTATTCATTTTTTTACTATGGTTTGGAGGTGTAAATAAGTATTTTAGATATTATTTAGAATTTCATCTATCTAGTGAAAGAGTTTGGATTACTGGTTAATCATTTTTGAAAATAAAAACTAAGATAATATTTTTTTATTTTTTTATTTCTTTTATGTATTTTACAATCATTTAATCAGGATTAGACAAGTCAAAATCAATCAAATCAGTGGGGTTTTAATATAATCAATCTACTTTTAGCAGGTTAACTAATTATTTAATTTTAAATTTGGTTCAGGTCATAACTTGAGTTTCTTGATTCCCGAGTCAATTTTTCAATTTTTCAGGTAGAATTATATTTGAATTTAAGACCTATTTTCATAATCAAAATTTAAGTGATTTTTTATACAATTTTAATATTTAAAATTGTTTAAAAATATTTTGTTTTTCGAATAAATTATACTATTGATCTCATAAAAAACGAGTGAAAAATATTTGGAAATTATTTTGGTATATCAATATTTATACTCTCCTATTTTACATAAACAGAGTACCTGTATTAAATAATCAAAAGTAGTCATAGACTCTATTTCTGTGTATTGAAATACAAGATTACTAGTTGGTTAACCTTGCTATGCTATCAATAGGATTTCTATTTAATTTTCAATGTAAAAGAATAACGAGTAGGCGTTGTGAACTTTTTTTTACATCTTGAGAGTTTTTAATTAATAATAGAAACGTTAATATATATTTTTTAATAAGATGAATTGAAAATTATATTAGACTAGTCAAACATAAAAAAATTGTTAATACTAATTAAATATTAAAGTAAAAATATATTATTTTTAAAAAAATAAAAGACAAATGTATATATATATATAATTTATGTCGGTGTCATGAGGTGGTGCGATTTGACTTTTTATTTAACTATATAGAAATAAAAATGAGTTTTCCTAAAAAAAAAACAACAATCTAAAACCTGGAATATATATATATATATATAATTTCTTAGTCTAAATTCTTCTCTGATGATTAATGTAATTTTTTAATGAAAAAACATACATTGTTTTTATCCATGTGATTTATTGCATAAAAATTGAAAGTTATTAAAAAAAATATGAGAAATAAAATAAAGAGAAAAAAATATATTTTTTAATAAAACATCTTTCCTTATTTTTTATTATAATCTCAAAAACAAGTTTTAATAAAAAAAATTGTATTGAAAGATGGTGCCCAAGTTTCCTCGTCGGAGTACATCTGACCTCCGGCGATCGAAATAAAACCGTCGAAGTTGGAAGTCACGCGTTACATTTTAGGTCAACCAAATGGAACTCTTCTTTGGATACATGTGTAGTAGGTACATCGGAATCCATTAAAGACATAATGAAGGTTGCTCTCTAAAAGAATCTTTGAATTTTCAGAGGTATGAATTGATTGGAGAACAAAAAGCTCAACACTAGTCGAAACTTGAGAAAAAAACAACGAAAATACTCACTGAAAATATTTCATCATCAAAATTTTCTTGTCCATAATTATTGACAGAAACGGCAATGAAACAAAAATAGTAATAAAACAAAATTGCCGGCCATTCCATTGGTATTTTAACATGTCAAATTTGTGATGGATTATTTATAATTTTTATAAATCTTTATTTCGTTAGAAATGTAACTGGCAACAAAGTTGCCGACGGAAAATAAATGGTGAAATCTGATTTTTTAGCGTGAGAGTTTTGTTGAAGATTCTGATTTCTGACGGGATAAAAAAACTCGACAGGATATTTTTCAACGATGATTTTCCGTCAACAATTCCATCAATAATATCAACGATGATTTCCGTCTACAGTTCCATCAATAATACCGATACATATGAAGTTTTACAAGATCACCGACATAATATTCCTTTGGTATATTTCAATCTTCTACAGTAAAGAATCAGTATATATAATGCTCGAGAGAGGGTGCAAACAGAAAGATGTGGACCCTAATTTTGGTAGTTTATTAGGAGGTAGTGGCGCACTCGCAACAACTCTGATTAAAAGACTCGGTCGAGACATAGTAACATCGGACCTACATCTTGCTCATCATGCAAGGTTCCTTTCTACTCGGCCCTAACACCACTTTATACTTTGTTGCCAAAATTGATTCCTGACCAAAATTATCGTCACCAAATTAGAAAATGATAAAAAGTCACACCGAGCCAGCACAAAAAATATGATTTGCCGAAGCAATTACTGGCCCTATATGTCTCAAAATGGAACATATCTCTTTGATGATTAATAGAAAGCAACACTGTTCAAGATGTTGATTGCTACCATCTTCGCGTTCTTGGGCTCCATTTTTCCCAGCTGGGAATCTTAGCACGTCAGCTACAGTACTCCCTTGAGTGCCGACTTGCAAATTAGCAAAATCCCATTGCTATATATAAATTACAAACCACCTAGAGCCTTATCATTGACTATCATATCATTCATCCAAAACTAATATTATAATATATATTATCAAAAAGACGGGCTTTCGGTGTCCATGGATATTCTAATTATAGTTAAATTCAATCCCACCTCTAATTAAGAATAATTAAAATTCTTGAAAATTAAAATTTTTAATTTTTAATGAACAGGTGGTTTTTTAGAATGAATCCTTAAAATATAAGTTCATTTCTTTTTCTTTTTCTTTTTTAAATCTTGTAGACTATATAATATTCTAAATAATATAAAATAATCTATTTAAATCCCTTATAAACTATGTGGTGCTATTGGTATTTTATTTCGACCATCAAAGCTCTAAAAAGGCTTATAAAAAAGCCAATAAAAATATAAAGTATTAGAATATGAAAATAATTAAATTAAATCAAAATCTATCAAATCATTAAATTTAATAATTTAATATCTATTTGATCAAAGTCGTGACTTACTTTTTTGGATGAAGACTTTTTTTATTATTATTTATGTATGCATTGTTAGTTTTTATCCATGTCACGTATAAGTTAAAAAAAAAGTATTTAAAATAAAAATGGTTCATAATGGGTGTGTTGGAAACAACACACTAAAAAACACAAAATAGTAAAATAATTAAATTAAATAAAATTCATTTTGAATCCTTAAATAATTTCTTGTGGGCTATTTTTAGTTATTGCCTTACATTATATTTACCCTTAGAAAAACACTAACAATATTAAAAAGGGCATGCTTTATTATAAATCGATTTATAAAACTTTAATTCATGTAAATATTTTTAACTTATATTCACGTCACATATAATTAGAATGCATTGACTAAATTAAAAATGTTCCATAATAATAGAATGTTAGATAAAAAAATAGTAATTAATATTTTTAAAATTTATATATATCCTAACTATTAATTATTAAATTTGAAAAATACTTGTCCTAACTATGAATCATTTTCCATTGGGAATTATTGACATATGGACAAAAATAATACAAGAATCGTCCTCCACTTGAAAGCGACGCCCACCTAAACAGCATAACTGCATAAGTGGTTTCGTAGCCAAATTTCATCTCAGAACGTTTTTGGGACATTGAGTTGTAATAATAACTTGAACCAACATTTCTTTGTGCTTGTTAGGAGAAAGAATGCTCTAGTGCGCAGCTTTAAGCATGGAATTTCAGGGTTTGCAGCACGTTTAACAGCACCAGAGGCACAATCAATTGCTAAAAAACCTGGAGTTGTATCAGTTTTTCCTGATCCTGTCTATCACCTCCACACAACTCGTTCATGGGATTTCTTGAAGTATGGAACCGGTCTGGAGATTATTTCGAGTCCTAATTCTGACTCGAACTTGTTCTCTCAAGGATCCGACACCTCCGTTGGATTTTTAGATTCAGGTGAACGCATGCTCACTACCTAAAATCAATGGTAAACACAGAATCATTCCTTTTTTCAACAACTGACATGTCTGCTGGGAGTTCTTTGTAACACAGGTATTTGGCCCGAGTCTGAAAGTTTCAACGACAAGGATTTGAGTCCCAATACCATCGCACTGGAAAGGTGCCTGTATATTAGCTGCATTCAGCGATGCCATTGAAGATGGTGTTGATATACTATCATCATCACTAGGTTCAAAAGCCATTGGAGCTTTCCATGCCGTAGAGAATGGGATCACTGTGGTCTGCTCTGCAGGAAATGAAGGGCCAACCAAAGAAACATTTACCAATGTTGCACCCTGGATTTGGACCGTTGCTGCTACAGCAATTGACAGGAAGTTTGTGTCTGATGTTGTGTTGGGTGGAAACAAGGTGATCGAGGTAATGATGTTTCTTAGTAGAAATTGAGTCCCATTCATTACCTTTAATTTTTACTTTTGTATATAAAGAAATGATCGATCCTATATAAAATTGAGTCAATTGAACATGAAGGGAGTTCACATTTCAATTCAAGGCGAAGCCATGAATTTTGCCAATATTGGAAAATCTCCACTGCATCCATTGATGTCTGCAATGTCAGCTAAGAACACTTATGCGGGTGAAAATGAGGCTATGTATGCAATTTTTGTGATATACCCCTTATTTAGCCCACGAAGTTGACAAACGATCACCAACACAGCTTAAAGATGTATCATTAAAAAAATCTACAAATAGCTCACATGGATCCTAAAATATTGGCACCAATATTTATGCTATGTAACATGTATTGCTTCAGAAACCGCAACCCAGATTCTATGGTTGGTGACATGATCAAAGGAAAGATTGTCATCTGTGAGTAAGTCGACGATACACGATCGCAGTATGTCAAGAAAGAGGGAGTGCAGAGCTTGGGAGGGGTTGGTATTGTTTAGGTTGATGACAAGACAAGGGGATTTGCAGACAATTTCATGGAATTTCAGATGACTGTGATCAGTTCAAAGGATGCTGCAGAGGTTCTTGCCTACATAGACTCAACTAAGTAAGATACACACTATTATCTCGATACCTATATCAATTACAAATATATGGCAATGTATGTGCTGACACATTTGGAAACTTCATAGAAATCCAGTCGCAACAACCTGCCTACCAGAAACCAGCACCTTTCGTGGCATATTTTTCATCAAGAGGGCCTTCCTCAATCTCAAGAAATATCCTCAAGGAAAAGCCTGTCTTTCTCCTAGACACATTATTTGATTGGATTCATGAATAATATCTCCCACGAATCAAAGAAGAATCACCTGAGTTTATATGTAATCAAATTGTTCTCTTGTTTTCTAGCTTTGCAGCCCCAGAAGCAGACAATGTGGCAGCTTGGAAGGTCAATGATACAGAAGTGAATCTAAGAGGTACAGAATCCCCACAATTCAACGTGATTTCAGGAACTTCCATGTCATGTCCACATGTTTCTGCAATGATTGCTGTGGTCAAACCCCAGTATCCTTCATGGAGTCCCTCTGCAATAAAATCTGCCATAACGACAACAGGTAAAAAGATTTACAACAAGCAACATTGAATACAATTATTTCCATTATTCCACACTAATGTTTGAGTCATTTTTCTTCCTTTTTTCCGGCCTACAGCATCTCAAATAAACAATACGAAGGATCCAATAACAAAAGAATTAGGTGCTATAGCCACAGCTTATGATTATGGGGCAGGGGAAATAAGCACTACTGGACCATTACAACCGGGACTTGTTTATGAAACCACCACCATTGACTACTGACACGTCCACAATTAAAGTTATTTCCAAGGATGTTCCGGGTGTTTTCTCTTGTCCGAAAGACTCGAGCGTCGATCTTATGTCCAACATCAACTATCCGTCCATATCAGCTTCCAACCTCACTGGATTTCAGAGCCGGACCATTAACAGAACTCTTACAAATGTTGCTGGAGATGGATACTTCAACAGACTCTCTAACCATTGAAGCACCGAGCGGTCTACTAATCGCAGTGAGTCCAACTAGCCTGCGATTTACGAAGTATGCACAGAGACTGAGTTATCAAGTGATTTTCACTCCAACCATCTCTTCATCACAGGCATTTTACAAGTAATAAAAATACGTATACCTGTGCCAAATTGCAAATAAAAAAAATTATGGTCCAAAATATGTGGGTCATAACTTTAAATTGCAAATCACAATCTATGATCGACAGACAAAAAATCAAAATTGACCGAAGAAGGGTTTTATAACAAGAATATGAGGGTCATAATCTTGGTGGGGGCAGGGAAAGATTTTGATTTGATGAGTGTTATCCTAATTTTGGTGCGTTTTCCTTATCGTGAGAGATTCCTCTCCAAAGTCTTAACACCATTGTATATACATATGGTTGCCAAAATTGATTCCCCATTAACTATGAAAATGGTGAAAGTCATACTCAGCGTGCACCAAAAATATGATTGGAAGAAGTAATTACTGTCCCCTTTATGTCTCAAAAAGTACTAAACGTGCTTGGTCCTAAATGGAAAACACATTCGAGATTGATTATCAGCCTCTTTGTATTTTATTAGAAAGAACAACTGACCGCACTTGTACAGAGCTTTAGAAATATAGTTATTAAACTCGGCATCACTCGATTTTATAGGTCAATTCAATGACTCGACAATTAGAGTTTTATTTTATTCATCCACTTTGAAACAATTTTGAATATTAACTCGTTTCAAATTAAATGACTTGAAGAGTTAATTCACAATTCATCGACTCATTATTCAATTAAATTGCCCAAGCTAGGATAAATAATAATTTTTTTTAAAAAAAATAACATCATTTTAAATAAAATAATTAACTCAAGTTGATTCTATAATCTACGAATCAACTCAACAACTCAGTAGCCTCAACTCTAAACCTAGTCATGTTCTAAATCATATATTACAATTATATTTCGAAAACTTATTGAGAAAAACATGTTAAAAATGACAATAGATCAAATGTTTGTACAAGTTAATCCGATAAATACTTTTTAAATGTGACATAATTTAAGTGAATGAATTGGTATGGTTTGTAATAATATGGAACTTTATGGTAATTTATGTATTTGTATGTTCTTGTAATGTTGGTGGGGTTTTTATTTTTATTTTTATTTTTGGCATGTATCATAACTCACATTTTCCCCAATGCTTCTTTAAATTCATTATTTTGATGGCTATTAGTACTGATGCCCAAAGTATAAACATTCTAGATTTTAATGTATTAAATAATATACATTAATAGTAATGCAATTATATAGATATATAGCACAATATATTAGTACATAAAATAAAATTTATAAAACCATTAAAAAATACGCTAAATATATAACATATCATGTTATATAATATCCATACATATTAGGTCATATAGTATGGATAATACAAAAAATAATTTTACTTTCAATATCCACAACAAACTTTTCAATTTATTTTTCCTGGGACATTCAAATACCATAAAAAACTTATTTTCTCAATATTCATTTACCAAAAAGAAATTGTTTTCCAGCGAACAAACATATCTTTAGTACAAGAGTTGTTCCGTTGCCAAGCTTCTTTGCTCTTTTTATGCTCAAGATGCTGGCACATTTAGTTGGTGCCTTAAGAGCATTTACTAAAAAAATATCTTGTACCTTCACCTATACCACCACTTCCACTTCCATGCACCATCACCACCCCACCAGCACCACCACCACCACCATATCCAGATTTCTAAGTGCAAAAGCTGAGCAATAGCGCACTTCGGGTGGATATGACATTGGATCTGCGGTTGCCAACCATCACACACAAGCACCATCCTACCATTATAAGAAGCAGTGGATGACTGTCTAGCTAATAGCTTCCTCACTTACATCCAGCCTGATTCACTAAACTAGAGAGGTCTGGCGATCAGCTAAAATGAAAGGTTATGCCATATGCTATGTATTGTTTCCTATCCTCTTTGTTGCATTTCTGGTAGAATCAGCAGGAGCAGCTGAGGGAGAGAAGGATGGTGTTTATATTGTTTACATGGGAGCTGCGACTGGTTCTTCAAAGAATGATCATGCCCAGCTTCTGAGCTCTGTCTTGAAACGGTGAATACATTAGGAATATCACTCTCTTTTTTTGGTTAAGTTGTGTCAGTACTAATATTCTAGCTTTTAATTAAGAACTTTGCCTGTGTCGAGCTTTTGCTATTATTTTTAAGCTAGCTAAGACCAAGTGACGATAACTCTATAGAATAAATGAAGACTTTTTGGTCTAAGCCCACTTGCTATAAAATAAGTTGGCTCTGTGTTTTTTCCTATTAGGGTTTTAGGAGACAATACAATCTAAGGAAAACGATGAGAAGACTGTTTTTACTTGCAGATGGAATTTCATGATAAACTGAACATGTTTGTGCTTGCTAGGAGAAAGAATGCTCTAGTGCAGAGCTATGTACATGGAATTTCAGGGTTTGCAGCTCGTTTATCAGCAACAGAGGCTCAATCAATCGCTAAAACCCCCGGAGTTGTATCTGTTTTTCGTGATCCTGTCTACCAACTCCACACAACTCGTTCATGGGATTTCCTGAAATACGGAACCGATGTAGTGATTGACTCAAGCCCCAATTCTGACTCCAACTCATCTTCTGGAGGATATGATTCGATCATTGGAATCCTAGACACAGGTGAAATCTCTTGTCCTTTGCTATATAAACTCATTCCGAAACATCATTTCTTTCCCAAAAACTGACGTGCAGCTTCGAGTTATATGTAATATAGGTATTTCGCCCGAGTCTGAGAGTTTTAGTGGCAAGGATCTGGGTCCAATACCGTCGCGCTGGAACGGTACCTGTGTCGATGCTCATGATTTTTGTAATGGGTAAAACCTGCTCTGTCAACTAGAATTTGGAAATCTGTCCTCCATTGGTTTGCATATGTTTATCCATGACCTTAAGGTTTTGATCCTCATCAGGAAAATAATCGGAGCAAGAGCTTACAATAGCCCCGACGATGACGATGACGATGACGGACTAGATAATACACCAAGAGATATGATTGGGCATGGCACTCATGTAGCATCCACTGCAGCAGGAACTGTGGTACCTGATGCATCTTACTACGGATTAGCTACTGGGACTGCCAAAGGTGGATCCCCTGGGTCAAGGATTGCTATGTACAGAGTGTGTACACGATATGGATGTCATGGGTCCAGTATATTAGCTGCATTCAGTGATGCCATTAAAGATGGTGTTGATATACTATCATTATCACTAGGGTCACCAGCATCATTCATGCTCGATTACAAGGAAGATCCAATAGCCATTGGAGCTTTCCATGCTGTTGAAAATGGGATCACTGTGGTCTGCTCTGCGGGGAATGATGGTCCATCCGAGGAAACAGTTACAAATGTTGCACCCTGGATTCTGACAGTTGCTGCTACAACCATAGACCGTAAATTTGAGTCAAACGTTGTGCTCGATGGGGGAAAGGTGATCAAGGTGATGGAATTTTTTAGCAGCAACTAAATTTCTTGTCCTTTATAATTTTCACCTTTTCTATTAGCAATCTTTCAACCAATAAGATCATATCAATTGAAACATAATGAGTGTTCTTCTTTCAATTCAGGGTGAAGCCATAAATTTTGCCAATATTGGAACATCTCCAGTACATCCATTGGTTTATGGAAAGTCAGCTAAGAAGACTGATGCAACCGAAAGCGAGGCTAGGTGTGCTATATTTATGTGATAGCCTTTTATTTTTCTATCGAAGATGACAAAACAATATAGTTCACATGGATCTTAGGCATTGGCACCAATACTTACGTCACAAGACATGTTTTGTTTCAGAAACTGCAACCCAGATTCTATGGATGGGGAAATGATCAAAGGAAAAATTGTCCTCTGTGACAATGATGACGATTCATACTCCTTTTATGACAAGGAGTACGAAGTGCAGAGTTTGGGAGGAATTGGTCTTGTTTTGGTTGATGACAAGATGAGCGGAGTTGCATCTAATTACAATGAATTCCCTTTGACTGTGATTAGTTCGAAGGATGCGCCCGGGATCCTTTCGTACCTTAACTCGACCAAGTAAGACATGCTATTATCTTGGTGCAGTCTTTACCTGTAACTGTATGAGTAACCAATTCATTACATTGATTATGGCAACTTGTTTTCTGATAAATTTTATATTTTCCCAGAAATCCAGTTGCAACGATCCTACCTAGCACAGTGGTGTCACAATATAAGCCAGCACCTACTATCGCATACTTCTCATCCAGAGGGCCTTCCTCCCTCTCAAGGAATATCCTCAAGGCAAAGCCAGTTCTTCTAGACAAATTATTTCATTGGATTCATGAATAGCATCTCCCACAAGTCACAGAAGCCTCACCTGAGTATATGTGTGAATAAATTGTTCTCTTGTCTTCTTGCTTTGCAGCCTGATATTGCGGCTCCAGGAGTAGACATACTTGCAGCTTGGATGGCGAATGATACAGAAGTGACTCTTAAAGGTAAAGAATCCCCAAAATTCAACATTATCTCGGGAACTTCCATGTCATGCCCGCATGTTTCTGGAATGGCTGCTGTGGTCAAATCCCAGTACCCCTCTTGGAGCCCCTCTGCAATCAAATCTGCCATTATGTCAACAGGTAAAGATCTATGACAAGCACAGGAAAACTAATTAGTTAATATTTCATTATTTCATATTAATTTTAGAATTCCTCTTCCGTTTTCTTTCCCTTGCTTACAGCATCTCAGATAAACAATATGAAGGCCCCAATAACAACAGAATTAGGTGCTATAGCCACGGCTTATGATTATGGGGCAGGAGAAATAAGCACAAGTGGAGCACTGCAACCAGGGCTGGTTTATGAAACAACCACCACTGACTACTTAAACTTCCTATGCTATCACGGGTACAACACATCCACAATTGAAGTTATTTCCAAAGACGTTCCAGATGGTTTTACTTGTCCTAAGGAATCAAGCGTCGACTTGATATCCAACATCAACTACCCGTCAATAGCAGTTTTCAACCTCACTGGAAAGCAGAGCAAGAATATTACCAGAACCCTAACAAATGTTGCTGGAGATGGTAACTCAACATACTCTCTAACCATTGAAGCACCTAGCGGTCTAACCATCACCGTGAGCCCAACTAGCCTGCAATTTACGAAGAACAGCCAGAGATTGAGTTATCAAGTAATTTTCACTACAACTGTCCCTTCATTACTCAAAGACGTGTTTGGGTCAATTATATGGACTAACAAAAAACTTAAAGTCCGCACTCCATTTGTTGCAAGCAGTAGGTAATTCACAAAACAGCTGCATCAGAAAGATGTATTTCACAAGTTATAAATTTAAGAATGCTTGAGTTAATAAAAGCTCAAACTATATATCTCAAGCTCAATGTATATATAAGAATGCTTGTTGCGCAAGACAACACAGCTTCCTGAGTCTTGCATTTATATTTCTCATTGAGATCTCTCAACCTAGAGAATAGAAAAAGACTGCAAGGGACCTGAATTTCACTATAATCACATGAATCTTAAGAATGATCAGTTTTATTCCTAACATCAACATGAATTCAAACAGTTCATCGCATCCTTCTCGCGTAAAACCAATTTCCAAGTTCTGAATTTGTGGGTGCCAAAGAATTGATAGTAAAGCATCAGTATGGTAAGACAAGATGGCATAATTAGGCAATCTAAAACACAAAGATATCATAAATGAACAACAAATACCATATCAACACATTGAAACTGTTACAGAATGACACAAGACAAGGAAACAAAATGACAATTGTTTGCAAAACATTAAAACCTTAACATCAATCCACGTCCAACAGAAAAAGGCAATTATAGAAATAGATTAAACCCCTTTCCTTCTACTCAAAAGCCCACTGGTTCTCTCTCCTAACCTCCTCCTCCTCCTCTGGTGTAAAGTCATTCTTAATGTTGAATGTCTTACGGATCTCTTCTGGAGTCTTGCCCTTGATCATATCAGCCACTGTCTGACAAGTTAGGTCCAGCAAGTTCTTGATGTTCAAGTAATTGGCAGCCTAAACAAATCCAAGCAGATTAGAATATTAAGATCTTTTCCCAAACCTTCCACAGCAAGCGCAAACACATACAATGACCACAGCCCTTAGACTCCATTAATTCAACATTCACCCAACTTCTAGTATCAGCTAAAAATAAATTCAAACCCTAGCCCTAGCAATTAAATAAGGTTCTAACAATAAAATAAAGCTATGACATTCAACCCTAGAAATTAAGTAAAACAATTAAATCAAACCCTAGCAATTAATTAAACTAATTAAAAACCATAAAAAAAATTAAGTACAAACCAGGATGAGATCAAAGAGAGTGGCCTGATCAACTTTGACGAACTCAGCATCCCAAGATTTAAGATCATCATCAGCGGAAGAAGGGCGATCGTCCGATTTAGGAGTCTCAACGTGCTTTTTGCAGTACTCGATCACCTTAGAAAGAATCTTGCTTGTGACGTTAGGCAAAGGAATAGCGTTATCAGCGCAATCTTCTTCGATCATGTGTTTTATAGTCTGCGATTCAAGCGCTACAGCTTCGTCTACCTCAAAAGCCTCTCCGTCTGAGCTTTTCAGAGTAAATTTCCTGTTCGACGACATTTCTTTGATCGAGAGACTAAAGAGAAGCTCCAACGATATCTCCGGATCAATGAATAGCCTGAGCTGAGTAGCAGCAGATTGTTTTATCGTGTTTTCGGGTTATGTGGAACCGATGTTAATCTACGGTCAAAAACGGTGGCAGAGAGTTCGTTGTTGTTTATGATTTCGCCTAGTGGGTGATATATTTCTCCTTTCCAAAAAGGGAGAAATTACATTAAACGGCCCAAGCCCAAATTACTGTTTTAGTAGTCATTGGGCCTAGTTATGATAAGGGAAAGTAATAACAACCCAGTAAAAACCTAGATCAAACAAATGTGTTTCCTTTATCTTTTCTTATAAAATTAGTTTAAATTATTTTTTCTTATAAAATTCCTTTTATTTTTTTAATGAAGGTCATATTTTATTCTTTGTTGATTCTAGGTCCATTTGGGAGGGTCTTTTAAGAGAGAAAAAACAAGGGAAAATAACTTTATAATATTTAATAACACAATTAAATATTAACTTGATAATAAAAAATAATTTTACGATGCTTAATGATATCTGAATTACTTTTTGAAGCTCACTTTAAAAAAATAAAAAATAAATAAAACTAGAATAAAAAAATCTTAGATAGAGATATTAGTATCGGGTTAAGAATTTTATATTCTATCTTTTTTTTATGTTTATATTTTTCTTTAAAATGAACACCGAAGAGTAACTAATAAAATGATGCTAATTACTCTTTGGATACCATAATTTTTTATTTTTTTTTGACAATAGACACCGTTGAATTGAAAAAAAAAAGAGTAATTTCTAGAGCATGGAATCTTGAGAAATCTTCTCTTATTAAAGCAAGGAGAGTATATGAAAGGTATCCGTTAATCCAAGAAAATCAGTTGATATTATCCAGAGAAGCTGCTTGCATATTCTTGGAGGAGCTGAGAAGCAATCATTTTTTTTTTTAGTTTAACGTGGGTGTCCGGGCCAGCTTGCGCGCACCTCGACTAATCCCACAGGCCCTGAAGTTAACGACCATGTAAGCCCTCCAGTGGCCATCATATAAGCAACCACAAGGCTCGAAACTGAGACTATAAAAAAAGCAATCATTCTTTTTGCTCTTTCAGATGGATAGGCAGCGTCCCGAAACACATATTGGGATGCGTGTAGGAGTGCCTTGGTACATTGAGCTATCCCCACCTCATAGGTTCCCGTGCCACAACACCCTCTTGCAGCTTGTTGAAATCCTGATATTATCAGTAGTTAATTTGATGTTTTTAATAATATAATTATAACAATCATGCCATGGCTGAGGTAAAGAAACGAGAAATTGTTGTATAGAATATTTTACCTGATGCATGCTTCAGGATGTTGGACGACAGCAAGCAGGGTACTATTGTCGACATCGTTCAAGATAGAAAATTTTAGAGTCAAAATTCTGTTTGTTTTTGTATTTTTAAAATTTTTTAAAAAAATTTAAATTTTTTTTTAAAATTTTTTTTTTTTAGTATTTTCAGATCATCTTGATGCGCTGATATCAAAAATAAATTTTAAAAAATAAAAAATATATATTATTTTGATGTATTTTCAAGTGAAAAGCACTTTGAAAAGCAATCGCAACCACACTCCCAAACAGCCCATCGAGTCGGCAAGGCTACAGTTAAGACGACTAATTAGTTCAGATGATAACTTGGTATTGTACATTTGTGTTCCATTGTTTTTTTTTAACGTGGGTGTCCGGGTCAGCTTGCGCGTACCTCAACTAATCCCACGGGCCTTGAAGTTAACAACCATGTAAACTTCTAATAGCCCTAAAGTTTATGAGACTTGAACTGGTGACTTCTAAAGAACAAACCTAGAGTCTCCAATGGCTCCATTGTTGATATCATCAAAGCATTCTCCAGTTAACCCTCCTACGACAACTCTAGCTGGTGGCAGACATCCCAACGATAACGTACTCAAAAACCCAATTTTTCGAGATCCCAGATTATGTAAATTCTTCAGCATTGCACCAACAAAAAGCAATAAGTTGTCAGCAGTTCTTAATCAATAGCAATTAAATTAGAATGTGACTATAATTACAAATTACAAAAATTAAAGATTTCTCCTATTCTTATTCATCAACTGTAACTATATTTTTTCTTTCTTGATATCATTGTTTCCTAATGAAGTGAATAGTAAGTAATGGCAATATCATTGTTTCCTAATGAAACAAGAAATAAGCCTCTTGATCTGATGGGATTTGCTCTCTCTTCTCCAACGACTTGTTGAAGCTTTGATACGTAATTTTTGAAGAGATTCAATTGGTATTCCATTGATAAAACTGACTAATATCCATCCCAACAAATAAAGGAAAATAAGGTTAAGAGGAATTCATGAGATGGGTGCAATATTGAGAAATGAGAAATTACGAACGTTCACGCTATTTCTTAAGGAGAAAAAATCAATTTCTTGAAGGACCATATTGGAAATATACCATTTGTAACCTATTCTTAATATTAAGAAGAAATATTTCTGAAAAAAATAATGATAACTAGAAAAGTTGGCATCATGCAAACAGTTAAAGAGCATTAAAACTAAAGAAAAATTAATCATGCAAGCTCAGCCTGCTAAAGCTAACTTCCCAATCAAGTCGGACTATATTTTTCCATCACTAAATCTTCCAGTTGCTTTCTCTCCAGGGAAATCCCTTACATACGGAGGGGCATTGCTCTTTAACAAAGTAGGGATTTTGATTATTATTTCATGTGTCAAGGATTGAATCTCCAGAAGAAAAATAGACGGAACTATTCCATTGGCAGCTTTCGAGCAGCATAATGAAAGAAAAACACGCGATTGAAGCGAAGCAAACTTCATTTTGGCAAAGAGAAAATCAACAAGAATCGGTGGTGATTTTCAGAGATGGACTAGGCAAGCAGCCTTCCATGCATATATATATATATATATATATATATATATATATATATATATATATATATATATATATATATATTTTTGTGTGTGTGTTTTTAA
>Ga0307514_10001272_pt1 | contig 32965 bp, 35 predicted proteins | sample 16_EM_MG_FD_203088 | JGI IMG/M metagenome (GOLD analysis project Ga0307514, IMG submission 203088) | Populus trichocarpa ectomycorrhiza microbial communities from riparian zone in the Pacific Northwest, United States - 16_EM | ecosystem: Host-associated > Plants > Roots > Unclassified | place... | reverse complement strand
GACTCCCCCCCCCCCCCCCCCGATGTTGGAAACAGTTCTGTTTCGAGGAGGAAGTGCTCAACAATGTCCCTCAAATGGCTGATCAGATGGCTCGGGTATAATTTTTTTTCGTTGTCGATTGGACATGGTTGGTGGTACTCCGTACGTGTAACGTACATTCAAGCTGCGGGAAGCAGCCACTGAAATCATCGACGTCAGTGCTCTGGAGAATTGTCTAGGATTACTCTGCTCGAGGGGAATGATTCCCAATCACTTGCCACAGTTTCAGATGTTGGAAGCTCAATTCAGCTGAACCACCATAACAATGTGCAGTTGTGAGATGCTTTGCTTCATGCTTGCCATCCAGAGTCATCGATCGGTACCAAATGGGAGAGGTGATCGAAGACTCGAATACCTACAAGTCGTTACTTTAGAGTACAAGTGGTGGCGTTGCTCCCCGACGTCACGTTTCGGCTGAGACTGTCACCCCTGCACGTGTCGTCAGATGCTTTCCCAACTCCACGTCAACCCAAAGTTCTGCCACTTATGAGTCCCGTTCCCTTGGATTTTTGCCATGGACGCCTGGGATTCCCCTTGGGCAGACGATGCACATCAGGATGAAGACCCAGGCCATCGAAAAACTGTTTCTACTGTGCAAGATTTCGAGCTATTCGGCGATGGCCCAGAGGCTGCAACAGAACATGCTAGGGTTGATGGTAGCTTAGCATTTACGGGTAAGCTCGACGGCTCTGATTTCGGGGGAGCATCAATATGGGCAACAGATGTCAATGAACTTGCTAGTGTGGACAGCTCATCCGCTTGGGCGAGTGACTCGACCAGTGTTCCACTGTCAGGGAGTCACCACAGCAATGTTTATCCCGGTTGGGGAGATAGCGATATAGTTTTAGGAGAAACTCAAATACCTGGAAGTAAAAATATCGGGAACACATCGATACTCACTGAATTATCTTCACACGCTCGTCATTCAACAACATCAGTCACACCAAGTACAAAAGAATTCTCGGATGATTGGCCACATCAGCTACAGTCTGATTGGAGTTCCACAACAAAACCGACAGCAGAGGCCTTACAAACTGGTGGTTGTGAATTGCGGAGTGACTCGCCTTGTATTGAGGAACAATCATTAGTATCAAAGTTACCCAAAGAGAAGGACGTGGAAACCGTACCGACCAGCTCTCAGAACACGAAGAAGCAATTTGCACAGGGTGGGGACTTAACAGAGGCCACAGAGGCTGTGCCGCATACACCCCTTTTTGAGAGTGATGAATCGGCAGAGGTTGTGGTGACCGAGAAACCAGGGAATGAAGTAATTGATGAGAATCACCAACCCAGAATCCTACCCGAAGAACAGGATGACGATGATGACTTTGGTGACTTTGGGGATGCGGAGGAGGGTGAAATCGAAGATGTGAAGTTTGAAACGGGGCCGGAGCCAGCTCCCGTGGCTGCTGCAATAACGGATCCGCTGTCTCTCCTGGATTTCACCATCGACAGTTCCCTAGCTTTAAAATTGTATCCAGTTATACAGAAACCCTGCGTGCTACCATCGGTAGGGGATATTATATCGACCACATCAACGTAGGGACCCCCTTTTTAGTATCTACAGAAGTTACAGCTAATTGTGGCGACAGGCGGAAGGTGTGGTATCGCATTTCGAGGATTGGAACTGTGGGAAAGCACAACAGTGGTGGTGGTGATGACTATGTTCGGGTTACTTGGTCTAGGTCAAAGATCAGAGCAGATGTCTGTGATATTGTCAACAGATGGGTTAAGGAAGGCAGGTTTTCAGTTTCTGATGCAATGGGAGGGGGTCGAAGTTATGGGGCGATGTTTGGTTGGGGAGATGGGGCAAGCATATCGTCGAAGGATTCTGGGCAGAAGGGGAGCCGCTCTTCCGCCCCGATGGGGCTCGGTTTAGTGGGATATAAGGAAGGCACAAAAAGTACCCACAAAGCCTCTGTCAGCATATCCAATTGGGATCCGCTCGCCTCTGATAAATCAGGCACCTCTCAAGTGGTTGACTTCGGCTGGGGCAGCCCAAAGGTATCAAAACAAGAGATGACAACAACCAAGAATATGGCTTCTCCGAAGAAGGAGCAAATATTACCTTCCGCGCTACTGCCAACCCCCTCACACTCAACTTCACCAGAAACAACTAATGCCCTAGCAGTCGATACGCCTACGAAGCCCGGGCCCCAAGCCCTAAACGCATCAACGGTACCAGTGCAACCACTCCGGATTGGAGCAGTAGCACCAGGAAGCATTATACCAGAGACAGATAATTGGGAGCATTTTGAAACAACTCCTATGGGGGAAGTCGCCGCTGCACCTAAGGTGCTTTATTCAAGGCATACAAATCAGGGTCTAGTATCTGGTCCACCGGGTGGGGATACATGGACTTCACTTGACCTTTTGGAGAAAGGGACTGTCTCGCGAACCCATGCGAGTCCGTCTACATCGCTTGACCGTGACTTACGCAATCTAGGATTGTATTTTGACGAGAAACCGAAGAAACCGCCAACAGTGGCTCTGGAGTTCGAGCCTACAGTTGCAGATGATGACTGGGGAGAAATGATTAATTCTCCTGCCACACCTGTCAATCCACCTCCTCCACTGCTTACCACTACTACTACAAATACAGCAACAATAACGAATCGCAGACCTTCCACTGCTCATGGGCAAAGCAACCCCTTTGGGGCATTTGAAGTAGGTGTACTTGGTTTCAAGGATGTTACACCCTTTCGTAGAGATTCTGCACCTACACTCTTCAGCCCCATAAACGGCGATTTCACTGTGTCTGGGGTAGTACCTACGGCGGAAAACAATTCCACTCCTGCAGTTGATTGGGACTTTTCAGTATTTGAGTCGCCTGCAAAGAAAGGTGTTATACCCACCCCATCAGCTGTGCCGCAAACTTCCATGTCACCTGGAAGCACTTTACTTGGGGGATCACAAATCCTACCAACGGAAGACAAAGTTGTCATGGATATTTTGGAGGGACTGCCGGATATGGGCTATATGCTCAGTTAGAATGCATTAGTCTGGTTAGCGGGGTGTTGTGTCAACCAGACTAAGAATACATGAATATAAATTAATGTGCAATGCAGCTACAATTGCGCTTCTGGGTTGTTGCAGGGCTTCGTATTCGCTGCCTTGATGGGGGTCTTCTACGGGAGTTATATTATTGATGTTTGTGGATATGATACGACCTCTGATATACTTACGCCTTTAACAAAACTTTAAACCTTGCTAGTGCGTATCTCGAGAACAGAATCTCGAAACCGTTACTTATCTTGCTCAGGATTGAATAACAGAGTAGGTACCTACGGTTTTGTATCAGGGTAAACTGGATCAAACCGACGGGTTTAGTGGCTAGTGCCCCTAGCAAGTCTGTAGTACTTAGTAAAGTTAGGACGTCGACCCGGAATATTTAAGAACCTGTTTTGTATAAAAGTACAGGGTAACTACCTACACCTTCTTGCTGAGCAAAACGCTGTCTGTGGCAATGCTCACGTTGAAATTGCACATTGCCATGGTTGACATATCTGCAACAAGAGGTAGTCAGTCTGTCTGGTTGCAACAGGCTGGTCTGACGTAGATAGAGAGTTGCATATAGCCATCGGTATGGTGCGAGTGTTGTTTGTCAAGCGGCAGGGGTTGTGGTGAGACCAACCGCCAAGCATCACTTGACATGGCTCCAGCATTAGAAACGTTGGTCAACCTCAACATTTGCCTGTATTCCTACACCCAATCACTCTGCAAGATCATCACAAAACCACGACAGCTTTCACGGCCTGCACAACGATCCCCTGCGACTGTAGGAGGCTGACACGGGACAGCGTGATGCAGATACGTTATTCCACATCTTCCAGAACCCTTGTTCAGTTCAGAGAATTGGGGGTCCGGCAGTACTCGGGGTTTGATCCTGGCTCGTTCAAATGCTCTCGTCTTCACAGTTTGACACATCCACTTTTATCGGCAAGCTGAGGAACAACCTCACGAATTCAGGGAAGAAGGATGTGTCCGTGACTCTGCTTCACGAAACTAGCAGTGGAGAACTTGGTTAAGTCAACCCCGCATCACAGTTGTCACCGAGCATACACCGTACAAAATCTACACGTATAGTCTCGGTTTCTGCGGACAATATCGCTTGCTGGAGGTTTACGTAGTAACCTTTGACTTTACTAAAAGATGCTGGTACTTTTCGAAGTATGTGGTCACAAAGCTGCGTTTGAGGTGAACTGCTGCCCAGAGAAGAATGAAATGGCGGGCAACAATTCTAGGTCTGCTGCCGACATCGCAGCAAGCGACTGAAGTTCTCTCTGGCATGTTAAGTGACTGGAGGGTTTGATCGGCCCCAGGGAATTTTGAGGCACATGCAAGATCTGGATAGGGCCACTGGGGATATATATTGGGGAGTGAGTTTGAGAGACTCGCTGCATCCCCGTGCACTACTCACTTACCTGCGAGCCTTTGGGTCCTTTTTCTGTTTTGATTTTTAAATTCTCGTTGTCGGGGGTTTACATTTTGTCTCGCTTTCAGATTAGAATTGCCTGTCGCGTGAAAGTGTCGAAGTGCATATGTTCATAGAGATGGGGCAGAGCATAGGGGGGGGGGAGAGGGAAGGGCTGGCTATTTACGTGTCTGGGGGGGCCGCTGGGAGGGGAGGGGCCGTATGGAGTGAGGCTGCTCGGCCAAATGAAGGGCTGAGGCAGACGTGGGGCAGGAGGAAAGCTCGACGTCTGGCCACAGACGGGATTTGGGAGAAACACGGGAGTCTTGGCATGGAGGCTGCCAATTTCATCCTTGCGGCAATGTCATTCAACACCAAAAAAGACACCCACCTCAACAGCTGCTGACGCCTATTGTCAGTAGTCACATCCGCCTACTCCAGGACCTACCGAACCGGACCTTCTTGCCCACCTTCCGCCTCCGCGTTATTGTCTCAACATAGGAAAGGGCCGTGATTGGGAGTCCTGGGGTGATGTACGGTTGCCATTGTGCTTTCGCATGAGACTAGTCGTCCTGCTAATCCGCTGGTGATGGCCATCTAGTTGTGTTCAGTTTACTGAGAATAGCCGGTTTGGAGGCTGCAGTTTACTTAGTATGCGTACAAGCTCCCATACCATGGCCAGGCCATCTCATCGCCCTGTTAATCAGCGGGACAATTATCGACCAGGTGCTGAGGATACTGACCGGAGCTATGAAAGACGGGGTCGCTCTAAATCTCGTGAACGACGTCGAAGCCCCCCACCACCACTGAGGGGACGGACGGACTCATGGCGAAGCCCTGCTGATATGAGAGATCATGACCGACCGGCTCCCTCAAGGCGAGAAAGAGAGAGAAGTACCGAAAGTAAAAGATCAGGTCGACCACTTTCCCCCTCCCCACATCGTTCCTCACGAATTGAGAAGGATAGGGCCAGATCACCCGAAGTGGAAGATAGTCGTCACTCTCGACATTCTCACAGACGTCGTTCTCCAACCCCCCCCTCTAAGCGGCGTAGGAGTACATCTCCATACCCATCTGCCAAAAAACCTTCAAAGAAGTCAAAAAGGCCCCGTAGCCCCCCCCTTAGGCCAGGGTCACCCCCAAGACGTGGTAGGCCACGCGATTCATCACCATCGCCGAGGCGGGCAATATCTCCTCGCACGCGAAAGATGGATGTCAGGCCGTCTACTCGAGGTTCAGAAAGGTCGAGGAGTCCCGTTGCTCATGTGAGGAGAAGATCGTTATCACCAAGATCTCCAAGGCATCAGCGTCAAGGCTCCACCACGAGACGTTCCCCTCTTCCGTCTCACCATAGGCACTCTCCTAGACCACCTTCACGTCGATACTCCCCGGGTTCTTCGAGAAGGTCACCAGATACTCGACGACGAACACCTCCTCCTAGAAAAAGGCGAGAACCACCTGGTCTTTCACCGAGACATCAGTCACCAAAGTCACCGAAACGGCGTCGAATCTCACGATCGCCAAGAGCTGACATATCACCCCATTCAATAACGCATGATACTTTGCCAAAGGAAAGAAAATCCGACCGTGATAATTCTTCGAACTCGTCACGAAAAAATGAGAGAGATTCCATTTCTAATACCATAAAAAAGGAAACCCTTCTTCGCTATTCCAAGACCAGCTCACCTGTACGCCCTAAGAGCCCCGCAGGAAATTCGCAGAACTCAATCCACAAGCCCCCCACGGCTGAGATCACCAAGACTAGGACTCCACCACAGCCTATTCCGAGTTTTGAAGGCCACACTGATGACCCCCAAAACACAACTAACCATGAGGCAAGTGAGTACGATAATGCAAGTGACACTTCACGACCAGGCCCTGAATCGGAGCGTCACTCTGAATCCCCTTCATCGGATTATCGCCCTCCTCCACACTTCAATCCAGGCAGGGCCGCAAGGATCAAAGACAAGTTCAAGCCGAAAGGCTGGAATGAAATACCTACCAACATAGCGAATTCCGAGCCTCTTTATACTCGGTGAGTTATTTACCCTTTAAAAAAAATTTGTTGTATGGTTTTCATTCTGCTAACCCAGCTTTCCATCAAGTCAAAAAACTTCTCAAGCTCATGGTTTCACTGGGGCCATTAACACCTCTCAAGGGCAAGGTCACGGATCGGCCCCCTTCTATCAACAACAGAACTCTCAATCGCAATATGGTTCCAATACACAAATGCATGGGCAGTACCAACAACCTTATCGGAATGTCAACCAGCCAGGAGGCTTTCGACCAAATCAGTTTACTCCTGTTGTCGAGCAGGGCCATAGACCACCTAGTCAGCATGGATTCCAAATTCAAGCCCCGCCGAGTCAGCCTAGGGGTAGGCCAATTAACATTTTCGTTGGTCCGTCTAACCGCTTGGGTGCGCGGGCAAGATATGATGCTCCTAGACATCCTCTGCCACCACCACCACCTTCTGCTTCTTTACTCCCTCCGGCACCCGAAGCCACTGATTCTCCAACTGATCCCGATGACAACCCATACCGTCCTGCATCATTTAGAGTGCAAGATGAATTGGAGGATGAGGAGCAGGAACTAGTTAAAGCCACACCAATGAAGCCACAGGCTCTCCGGAGTGCACCGCAGCAACCGGCTGCCATGGCCCCCCCAACAGAACCCAAGAACATGCAGCAAGCTCCAGACCCCGCACACATGCCCCCACCGCAACAAGCACGGCCCAATGCTACTCCGAGTAAGAGGAGGACCCCTACGCACCCAGCTAGCGAGAATAGCAAGGGTTTCAGGCCTTTTAGTCTGAACCTGAGCAAATCTCGCAACTCTGTTAGAACTGAGCCGTCGCAGCGATTGAGGTCTCTGACAGCCCGCGAGAAGGCAACAGACCCAGCACATCTACAGAGTGCAGGAGCAGAAGCAACGTCCCAGGTTGTAGAAGCCCTGAAAGCAATATCTGGACCCAGTCAGATGGCCCCACCGCCAGTACAGACCCCAATTCCCCAGACCCCAGCCACTCCTTCACCACAGAATCCAAATGATCCACATCGATTTTCTGTCTACGAGAGAGTCACCATGGTTGGAGAAGGAACGTACGGTAAGGTGTACAAAGCGAAGAATAAGAATACTCAGGAGCTTGTAGCATTAAAGAGGATTCGGATGGAGAGTGAGAGGGATGGTGTATGTCTACCTCCATTTTTTCTCATTGCTCTATTAACATGAATCTAGTTTCCAATTACTGCCGTTCGTGAAATGAAGCTTTTGGAATCTCTCAAGCACGTTAATATCGTTTCCCTGCTGGAGACTATGGTAGAGAGAGTTCCGACTAAGACTCACAGCGACTTCTACATGGTTTTCGAATATATGGATCACGATTTAACTGGTATTCTGAACCATCCAACCTTCCAGCTAGAACCTGGCCACATCAAGCATCTCGCCAAACAGTTCTTCGAGGGTTTACAGTACCTTCACCACAGAGGTGTTCTCCACCGCGATATCAAGGCCTCAAACATCTTGCTCGACAGCAATGGGCTGTTGAAGTTGGCTGATTTTGGCCTGGCGAGGTTCTATCAAAAACGCAAGAAGGGTCTTGACTACACTAATAGGATTATCACGCTTTGGTATCGCCCTCCCGAAATCTTGCTCGGAGACACTGCGTATGGTCCTGCAGTCGATATCTGGAGTGCTGGGTGTGTCTTTGCAGAGTTGTTTACTAGGGTTGCAGTGTTTCCAGGGTCCACGGAGATTAACCAATTGGACGTTATTTACGACCTCATGGGGACCCCTACGAAGGAAGAGTGGCCCATGTTGACGAAGATGCCATGGTATGAGCTGCTCAAGCCACCCACTCGGAAGGAACCGAGGTTCGATGAGAAATATAGGAGTTTGCTGCCTCCAGCGGCACTGGAATTGGTCAAGTGGATCTTCTCGTTCGATCCTGAGAAGCGGCCGAGTGCGGAGCAGGTGTTGCAGCATGCCTACTTCACCTCTGAAGCACCGGAGGCGAAGCCGTGCAGGTATGTTTATATATACTACACTCAGTTTGATCTTAATTCTTATGTCTGCTAACGTATCTTGTTCGTTAGTTTGGTTCATCTCAATGGTGACTGGCATGAATTCGAGGCCAAGAGTAGAAAGCGGAAAGAGAGGCAGGCAGCTAAGGAGCGAGAAGCGCAGGCGAGTAGGAGGGGGGCTTCGTCCACGGGGAGTGGGGGGCCTAGCACAGAGCCGAGGCAGCGATAGCGCCCACCCCACGAGGACCTTCGTATATGCGTACTTGATCATTCATTGATATTTGTGGATCTACATAGTCTTGTCTGGCGTATTTGGACTTGTTTGTTTCTCTTCTTTTAGGCGATAGGGAAAAGCGGTGGTTATGGGTTATGGAAATCTGTCCATGAACTTCCTATGATGTTCTGTTTGTGTTTTTGCATTTTAGGATTTTTGCCTTCTTACGCTTGCGTCCGCCTTTTTCTTTCTGTTTTTTTTTTCTCCTTTTCTTTGTACGGCTGTATTCAAGAGCTTGAGCTACAATCTGTCTCTATTGTATATTTTCTTTTTTTCTTTTTTTCGCCTGGTATTGTGGCTACTATTCTTGCTATATTATATTCTAGCTTTCGAGCTTTCCAATTTGTTATTTTCCTTTCCTCCATAGGGATTTTTCGTTTGGGAAAGGGATGGAGTGGAGTGTAGAGTACATGTTTGGACATTCGTATGAACCAAAGGGCAGTCGTGGAATACGTAGGATCTGGGATCTGTGTGATGTACCGTCTACGATTCATGGACAGTAGGGTACTTGTATATGCATCTGGGATAGGGAGTTGGTTGATGGAAGGGACATTGACGTCGTGGTAGGAATCTAGAATGGGTTCTCTGTTCGAAATGAATGAAATACCTCTTGTGTACTGCACTTATGAAGAAACGAAAGAGCCCAGTCGATAATCATAATAGGATATCATGGAATCCTCTAGAATAATTCATATATCCCCAATACCTGGTATTCCCATCCCCACTTACTCACCCAGTCACCAGCCTATGTATCTTATATCTTCGCCTCTACCCCCAAACCCGCCTCCCAATCATTTACCACCGCCAGCATCAGCTGATACGCAATCGCCGTCACCTTCGGCACCCTCAACCTCTCTTCCATTTCCCCCGCCCCATTTTCTTTTACTGTGGGGGCCTTATCCCCCGGCATCACCTTCGCCTTCTCCAATGCCTCCTTCACCTCCTCCATAGGAAACCATTTCGCATCCTGTAGTTCAGGATCATGCCCCAAGCAGATCTGCTCTCCATCTTCCAGTGCTTCTCCAATACACCCAATCATGATATTTGCCGGGTAGGGCCAGGGCTGGGAAGAGTGGATCCGCACATGGCCTACCCGGACCCCGGATTCTTCCCAGGTTTCGCGACGTACAGCGTCTTCGAGGGATTCGCCGGGCTCGAGGAACCCAGCGAGGGCGCTGTAAAAGGAGGGGGGCCAGCGGGATTGACGGCCGAGGACTATTGTTGGGGATTAGTGGGAAGGGATATAAGGAGGGAGGAAGGAAAGGCAGAGAGGAGGGGGCGATACGGAGTTTGTCTCCTTTGTGGGAGATAATAACCATAATTACGCTGGCGTCTGGATTAGTTAGTATGACAGTTAATATCGTAACATCTCACTTGAGGGTAACACTTATCATGTGGTTCAACGCACCTGTTCGGGGGAACTACAGAGTTGGAAGAGTCAGTATACCAATTTGACAAGATTGAGGGGAGGAAGGGAAATGTACAGCAATATTGTGAACCCCACTCCTTGTCACACACTGCGGCCTCTCCCGCGCCCCCTCTGCCCTATCCATCGGCGGACAAACCCTCTTCGCCCCCGCCTGCACAGAAACAGTCCTACTCCCACACCCCGCACAAAACTGATTTCGTGCATTCCAATCCAGGAACGACCTAGCCTGTGCAAGAATCGCCGCTGCCCAATTCCACCCCCATTAGCATCAGCATCAATCCCCATGCCATGCCATCACATCCCCACCCCCCACCTAAAACCAGTCCCACCACTCAACAAAAAACCAAAACTCACCTTCCGTCATCACAATCCCCAACTGCAATCCCTGCTTTAACCACTCCCTTCCCTCTCCCAGTATAGCAGGTGGTAACTCCCCATCCCGAACAACCTCACTAACATCCACCGCGAAGTACGGCCGACCTTTATACCCCCCCTCAAGTTCCACTCCTGCGTTCTTCTCTTCCTCAAGAAGCCACCCCTCATCCACACCCAGGAATAGCACTGTCGGTAACGCTTTCTTCGAGGAGTCGTAGTTCTTTATAACCTCCTTGTCTGTAAGTTCATATGCTGACTGAACGAGTCCAGAAACTTCATCATAGGTAAGAAACGCTAGGTGCGGCGAGGGGGCTGAGAGGGCGTTGAGGTTGTTTAGGATGAGGAAACGGCCGTGAGGGAGAGCGGCCCTGAGGAAGCTGGATTTGGAGCGGAGAAAGGAGAGGCGGTTAAGGGGGGAGCCTGTACGTTTGTTAGGAATTAGGTACACCATGTACTTGCAAATGGGGGGGGATACAGATATACCTCCATAGTAATTGACTATTTCCTTGCCGTATCGTCTCGACAGCTTACTCGTCCCGGGAAAGTTAATCGTGGAATCGTACTGCATTTTTTGGGGGGGCTCCACTGGGTATAGGATAATGGTATAATAGATTAGTCGAGACTAATATTGGGGTTGGGAACAAGAACAGACGGAGCGATGCTTCACGAAATGTTTACCGCGGCTGGTGCCAAAAGGCACATGTAAACTAGCTACGATAGTTACGACCCCCGGATTTGTCAGTTCTCTGGCACATCTTATAGGATGTTGGCAGAGCCAGGGATCAAGACAATTGCAAGGGTTTGCCGGAAGAAAGGGAGCAAGAAAACATAATACCAAGCTTCAGTTAATTTGCTAGACTACACTAAACAAAAATGCTTGATTTGCCCCAATGTAGTGAGCTGTGCATATATGAATTTTGTCTCCCCCACGGGGAAAATCACAGCATCAAGCCGTCGAATTCTCGGCCTGGGCCACTGCAGACACGAGGCCGGACGGTTTCCCGAGCCACTCTCGAATCCTCAGCACTTTCCGCAATATCTGCGTCAATCCCATTCCTGAATCTTGGCCGTACCCTGAAGCTCCACCTGCAGACCCCACATTCTGCTTTTCTTCCCCCGAGCGATTCTACTGCTCAAGCTCATTCTCTGGAACGTCGTCATTATCCTTGCCGACAATGGCCGCGGAGACTTTCCAGCATTGGATCAAGTTGTCCTCAGCTGCGCTAACCATCACCCATGGGTCATTGGGGTTCCATGAAAAGTCGGACACACGGTTCGTGTGACCACCATGCATAAACAAACTAGCAGACGGAATGTTATTAATTCAATGAACCTGGAGGAAGAGAATGAAAACGTACAGCTCTGGTGGACCATCCTCAGCGTCCTCAGGAGTCTGCTCTTCGCCAATTCGACTGAGATCCCAGAATATGATTCTGCGATCCGCGGATGAAGACGCAAGGATTGCCTCCTCATGAGGATTCCACTGGAGACCGATAACATCTGAGGCATGACCGGCACAACTATGCAACTTATGCTTGAGGTTCCGCAAGTCCCAAATTCCAACAGTCTTGTCCGAAGACGCAGTCGCAACAACAAAGTCGGATGCCGGGTTGAACGATAGTCCGTTCACGGCTTCACCGTGAGCGAACACCTTATGTGCTGCTGTGGTATGATCAGAGTGTCGAGTGTCTACGATTTGGAGGGTAAGGTCGTCTGATACGGAACCGAACAACTTATCGTGATGTGGGTGGTAGGCAACATCGTTGACGATTGCTGTGTGGTGGGTATAAGTTCGGACTGGAGAAAGGGTGGTGTTGGCCTTGGTATAGGCAGTAGTATCCCTGGTTGACCATTAGTCTGGGTGGCCTATTCAAATAGCGAATGGGGTCTCACCATAACCGAACCGTGCAGTCTTCGCCTCCAGTCATAAGGTGGCCCGGTAGGTGGGGATTCCAGTTGAGGCCATATCTGTGCCATGTCAGAAACTCAACCATAACCCTCGTAGCTCAGTAGGCTTACCCTTCCTTGGTGTGCCCTTGTAAAATCATTTGTGGGCTGCATTTTGCGGGTTGGGGGGGGGCTAGAGGGTGCTTTGTGCGATCAAATATCAAGGCATTGCCGTCCGCACACATGGTGGCAATCAGGTCTGGGTTTTGTGGCATGTATCGTGCCTTGTTGACCTCACAATCATGAACGATCTTTTGCTCAACCTGCAGCCTAGATTCCGAACCACCTCCATAACCACCAATCTCTTCCTTCTCTTCATCATAACGACGAGGATCATTGTCTTTCACTGGGTTTGGTAACTGGACATGTGCGATCTGAAGGTAGTTTGTATCGCTTCCAGAGGTGTGGGTTCCAATCAAAAGTCGGTGAGTAGAATAGTTTTTGCCTGGCACACTATTAAGAGCCATTAGGTCTTGTTCCCTTTTGTGGTAGGATGATTTGACCATACGCCCTCTTGTCCGGAAACCATTCGGTGGTCAATGTTGGCCATTCTAAAGCAGAGCTGTATATATTTATTAGCACTGCTCATATGAATGTGTTTTCATAAGTGCTATACCTTAGTATTAAGTCGTAAAGAAATGGTGCATTCTTCTTCCAGGCCTTGTACTCTGTTCTTCTGTAAGTAAAAGCCACACCTGCCCCAGACGATACAACGTACCCTCATTTATTATCTTCTCGGCGATTATTTGCTCCTCCTTTGCACGCTGATCGGGGTCGACTGGGAAGGCGTGTCAGCTCGATTGACTTTCCACGAGGGGTTATTTGAACTGACCGTCAAGGTCATCCTCGACCGTGGGGTGGGAACCATTGGCGACAGACATCACAAAGAATCCTTAATATAATAGGGAGAAAGGGTGGAGAGTAAAGGGTGGGATGTATAGTTTTTTCGCCTGGGGATAATAAATAGTTCGTTGTTCGGGGCGCGTTAAACGTGTGGCTAACGCTACACAACTTACTTGGAAGCACGTGTACTGTACTGTACCTGCGCTTATAGTAACGGCACTATGTACCGTATGTATTGTATGTACCTCCTACTAAGTATGGTACGCCTCTGATGCTGAAGTGCGAAAATACCCCCCTAGGACAGTCTTGATATTAATTAAAGCCGCATTCAATATGTTTTAAAGAGGCGTAGATATTTGTTTGAAGGGAAACAGGATCGGCATTAATATATGTTTCAGAGGTTATTGAGGCTGGTATGTCGCTAAAGCTACACCAGCCACATGGAGGTAACTGTATATGTACGAGGCTGGCCACAATTGTCGCTTGAGCCTCGAAGACTCACTTGGTCACGAATCTGCGCTGAGACGAACCACGGGACAGGGAGAAGAGGAAGATCTTACGACAGGCAGGCGAGGATAAAGAAGCAGAGGAGAGGAGAGCAGAGGCGTACTAACCTACTCGAGATTGAAGGAAGCTTCTTGTTCTACCCACACAGTTACTGCAGGGTACGTTGTTCACTTCATAGCGGGAAGTATCATCACATCGTCAGCCATAGAGAGGGGACGAAACATTGCAACATAGCAACACCACTACCTCGCTACCCTACTCGCAAGGCTGGTCGTGTGTCCATATCGATTTTTTATTACTGCTTGATCCAACCATCAGTGGTTGATTCGTACTCTCAGCTTCCAGAAATCTGTCACACACAGCTTGAACCACTTTCTCTTCGAATATAATTTAACACTACGAGCTAACGGGCGGTCTCAGCTTATCACTTTTTTCCTATTCATCGTTCTTGTCAGAGTTCTTATTACCGGGACCACTTTTTTGATATCCTGATATCTTCTACACAGCTGTAGTAGAAGGACCATTTCACTTTGATTTTAATTTACAGCGTAATTCGACATCATGGGTGTTCCAAAGTTCTTCAGGTGGCTCTCTGAGCGCTATCCCGCTATATCGCAGCTGATAGCGGAGAACCGCATTCCTGAGTTCGACTGTCTATATGTAAAGGCACCCTTCACTCATTGCCTCACTGAACTGTCTGCTAAGATACCTTACTGTATGGTAGCTTGACATGAATGGAATTATCCACAACTGCACCCACAAAGACGACGAGAGTCCTACCTTCCGAATGACTGAGGACAAGATGTTTATAGCCATTTTCAACTATATCGAGCATCTGTTTAGGAAGATAAAGCCCAAGAAGCTGTTCTTCATGGCCATCGATGTATGGTTTGGATTCTGGCTTCAGCATCTGCGCAGAGGGCGACTAACGGCATCGGTGGAGTAGGGTGTTGCGCCTAGAGCAAAGATGAACCAGCAAAGGGCGAGGAGATTCAGGACTGCCTTGGACGCAGATATGGCTAGGTGCATTGGTCTCTGTATTTCCTGTGATATGCTTGCTAAATTCCTTCTTAGACAAAGAGCGTTGAGGGCAGGTACTGAAATGCCGGTATGGCTTATGTATCAAGTGTTTCTCCAAGATGCTAATATATATAGAGCACGCCTCCTTTTGATAGTAATTGTATCACACCTGGTATGTTGCTTTGGCCCAAAAGAGGGTATCCACGATGCTCATCCTAGGGTTTAGGAACCGAATTCATGGCCAAACTCACACAGCAGCTGAAGTACTTCATCCACAAGAAGATAACTGAAGATACCGAGTGGCAAGGCGTGGAAGTTGTTTTGTCCGGGCATGAAGTCCCCGGAGAAGGGGAGCACAAGATTATGGAGTACATTCGGTTGGCCAAAGCACAGCTCGACTATGATCCCAATGTTCGACACTGCCTTTACGGTTTGGATGCAGATTTGATTATGTTAGGGTTACTATCTCACGACCCACACTTTTGCTTGCTGAGAGAAGAGGTCACTTTTGGGCGGTCTCAGAAGAAGTCGAAGGAACTGGAGCATCAGAATTTTTATCTATTGCATCTCAGCGTAGTCAGAGAGTACCTTGAACACGAGTTCCAGGAGCTCAAACAACCAGGAGTACTCAGCTTCCCTTTTGATATGGAGCGGGTTATTGACGACTTTATTTTGTTGGCATTTTTTGTGGGGAATGACTTTTTACCAAATCTTCCCAGTTTACATATTAACGAAGGAGCCCTTTCACTCATGTTTGGAATCTACAAGAATATCTTGCCAAAGGCGGATGGGTATATCAATGAACATGGGTCCATTAACTTGGCCCATCTGGGATTATTGTTGCAGGAACTTGAGGCGCTTGAGTTAGAATTCTTCGAAAAGGAATGCTCTGATGCAAATTGGTTAAAAGGAAAACAACGCTCGTCGATAGCGCAAATGGAAAAGACTCGGCCAAAAGGACGTTTAGTTCTGACAACAAGTGAAAAGGGGATCTTCAAGGGGATCAAGAGCTATGTCGAAGAGATTATGGAACACAAGACCTCCCAGCCATACGACCTACCTGCGTCACTAAAGGCGAGCGAACGAAAGTTTGTGGAAGACCTTGCGAAGGCGTTGAGATTGAAATGGAGTTCAATACTAGACCAAGAAACGGGGGATAAGCATCTCCAATTGCAGCCGTTTCCCGCTGGAGATGGGGATCTGGATAGTGAGGATGAGGATGAGGGGCAGGTGGCAATTCTGAGGGTTTTGAGCAATTACAACAAAGCCCCTGTCGTGGATGTTACACCTGAGCAAGCTCAGGCGGATTTGGATAGGAAGTATAAAGAAAGGTTCGCAGAGTGGAGGGATGAATACTACAAGAGCAGGCTAGGTTTCAGCCTCTACGACGAGAAGGAGGTAAGAGATTTGGCGGAGAATTATGTGCAGGGATTGCAATGGGTTCTACTCTATTATTACCGCGGCGTTGCATCCTGGCCATGGTTTTACAAGTACCATTACTCTCCGAAGATATCAGGTGTGCCTACCTCCTGCCCTCAATACGAGTAGACTCTGACTAGTGGCTCCCAGATATCCGTAAGGGCCTGCAGGCGAACTTCAACTTCAAGCTGGGAAAGCCATTCAGGCCTTTTGAGCAGTTGATGGGTGTCTTGCCAGACCGTAGTAAAAGGATCGTCCCAAAAGCATATTGGGTATGTAACCTGTCCAGTCTTCGCTACCAAACAAGTGTAACTAATGCTATATATCCAGGACCTCATGACGAGCCAGGACTCGCCAATCATCGACTTCTACCCTCGGGAGTTCGAACTTGACAAGGCGGGGAAGAAGCAAGACTGGGAAGCAGTCGTCAAGATTCCTTTTATTGACGAGGAGAGACTACTAAGTGCAATGAAGACAAAAGAGAGCAAACTCACAGAGGAAGAAAGGGCTAGAAATAGCTTTGGTGTTACTCTGAAATTTTCGCACGACCCAGATATGGACTTCGAATATCCAAGCTCTTATGAGGGGATATTTCCCCCTATCCAGCATTGCAAGTGCGCGCTCAACATTTTTGAATTACCTACAATTGAAGGACTTGAGCTTCTTGCTGGTCTATGCGATGGAGCGAAGCTTGGGAAGGATGCATTAGCCGGTTTTCCAAGTTTGAGAACTATTCCCCATACCGCACAATTGGGGTTCCATCAAGTCAATGTCTTCCAGGCGGATTCTCGCAAAGAGAGTATGGTGCTTACACTCCTTGATGTTTTTGATGGTAACAGCCGGGTTGCGGCAGCCAAGGAAAGGATTGGAAAGAGAGTGTTTGTTGGTAAATCACAACTCAGCCTTCAAGTAACTGTGTAGAGACTAATGTTATTTAGGTTATCCATTTTTGCAGGAGGCTCTGGTCACCTCAGTCTCTGATGAACTATTCAAATACTTCCCAGATGACCACGGGCGGACCATCTCAATGCCTCATGGCCCTTACGAAGTAGAAGCTTGGAAGCGGAAAGCGGAACGGATTGAAGCCCATTATAGCAAACGCCTTGCCATGGTAATTGGGCCAGTGGAGATAGTCATGCACGTGGCAATGTTAAAAGGCCTCAAACGTACAGATGATGGAGCAATGGTGAAGGATTATGCAGTGATACCAGGAACCGAGACCGACTTTGCCGCTCAAACAATCGTGACTGAGGTGGCTAGCGAGGATCAGCGCTTCTTGGAGTCGGCAGCCGTTGATGTTACTGAGGAGTTCCCTGTTGGGTCCAAGGCTTTCTATCTGGGTGACTTCAACTATGGTCGACCCTTACAAGTTGTTGGACATAATATGGGGAAGATGAATATCTACCTACTAACAGAAAAGACCAAAGAGCCACAGTTTGGCCATGAAATTGCAGCACAGGCGGAGCAACATAACCCATACATTCCATCATATCAAGTTGCTCGAATGCTCGGTTTCAACCCCCTGGTCTTGAGCAAGATTACGTCAAGCTTTTCTGTCATGGTTGGTGATGAGCGCCAGAATCTTGGGTTAAATCTAAAGTTTGAGGCAAAGAAGCTTAAGGTCCTTGGTTACTCGAGGAAACGAGGCAATGGATGGGAGTTTAGTGAGAAGGCCATTGCATTACTTAGGGAGTATAGGGAGAAATTTCCAGATTTTTTCCAGGCATTGGAAAGAAACCCTCATGGCGATATCTACCAGGACACGGAATTCTATCCAGCTGATATAGTGAAGCAAAAGATGGCTGAAATAAAGAATTGGCTGAACAGCATTCAGTCTAATGGACTTGAGAAGGTGCCCCTCGAGGCACAGCAGCTGGATGGGGATACGGTCAAGCGAATTGAAGCAGCAGTGGACAGCTGGCTTGCTGATGGCGACCACAAGGCTCGAAAGAGCATTAGCAATGTCCCTAGAAGGGCCCTTCTCAAGCCAGCGGATGCTGAGCATCGCTGTTCAGATCAGAAATTTACCATCGGTGATAGGGTTGTGTATGTACAAGACTCTGGAAAGGTTCCCATTGGAAGCCGTGGTACTGTGATTGGACTCACTCAGGCAGCGAGGCTTACCTTGCTAGATGTGGTTTGGGATGCCACATTCATGAGCGGTACTACGCTTGGCGAGAGATGCTCACCTTTCAGGGGGATGACGGTGCCGGTGGGCTCTGTCCTGAACTTGACGGACCGTCAAGTGGTTGCCATGTCTGCTGCTGCTGCGTCAAAAAAAGTGGCACAACAGGCAGCAAACGGCCAAGTTCCCGTCGGATCTATGGTAAATGCACCAAACCCTCCACCATTGAAGGCTGGCTATAGCGATGCTGCGCGAAGGGGATATCGTGGTGGACACATGAATACTCACCAAGTCAACGGGAGAGGGGGTCATTCATTACCGATTCATCCTGGACCTTCTCATCAGGGTGTTCATAACCAAAACCATAGGGAGCCCGCTAGCCCAGTGCCTAGGGGCAATATGATGAGAGGTGGGTTTCAACCACAAAGGCCTCCAGTGATTATCCAACGCCCGCAGAATCAAAACCCAGTTACACCATCCGCTGCTCCTATTGAGGGTGAAAAGTCAGAAGGGCGTGTGTTGCCCAGGAGCTACCAGGCTGTGCCACCTCCACCTAGCTTGAATAGAATTGGATACAGGGGGGGGTGGGGAGGTCAACAAGGAAGAGGCGGGCATGGGAAGGGACGTGGTGTTGTCCCCCCACCACCAGCGCAGGATGTAGATTGGTAGAAGGGTGGAGATATGCTACGTACGAATTGTGAAGGGGCGAAACGGAAAGTGGATAGGAGTTGTGTTTCGTGGGAACTAGGATGACAGAGGCGGTGTAGTGGTTAAGAAATAGTGAGGGTGGAATATGGGTTAATTGTTTGTATGGAGTACTGGCGGTGTACTCTGGGTAGACTTGGCTCATCTATACATGTAAAAACTACATGAGACGCTTGGTTTTACCTTTGGAGGTGGTCTCGGTAATAGGAGTAGGAAACATTCGTTTGAGGGCATAAACAACATATAATCCATGGGCATCTCGCGATATATTTACGTTTAAAAAAGCAGGTAGAAATGCCTCATAAACCAAATATTGCTCTTTTCAAGGCACAATATGGCCTTCATCATGGTATCATAACGCGCCGCCCATATCTCACCACAATATACAACCCATCCCTCTCGCTTCCTCAAACCCCTCAATTCTTCCTCGGCTTCAACGGTGGGAACGAGAAAGTCCCCGCCCCCTTCTCATTCCACGTCAATGCGCCCACATGTGGCTGTATATTCCACCCAAACGTCAGAGTTGCATTCTGCTCTCTATACTTATTTGTGATATCGTTGATGACGTATTTCCCGCGCTGGTTACGTAGCTTGAGCTTGGATTTTTCTTTGGAAGGGACGATGATGTCCCAGACTATAGCGTCATTGAGTTCGAATTTGCGGCCTGGGTAAGAGGCAGTGAGGTAGGCGAAGACTTGTTTGGTGTTCCAGTTGAAGAGGGGTTCTAAGTCTGGTGGGTGGGTGGAGAGGGAGGGTTAGCTTGATGAAGAGGAGGAATAAGGAAGGGGTGGGTGGAGGGGAAGGGGAAAGGGGAAGGGGAAGGGGAAGGAGGAAGGTACCAGCTTCAAGATCGAATTTTATAAAAGCCTGTTCCGTGACTTTGGAGGTGTAGTATTGGTTTTGGCGACCCTTGACACTTTATTTCCCTCCCCCACCAACCAACTCATCAATCAGCTCCTGCTAAAACATCCCATACATAACGCAAAGCGCGCGTTACTCACACCTGTACATTCCTCACATTAACCTTCACATCCCCCATCTCCTTCTGTAGAAACATACTCGATACTGCAACCAGTAACCCAACAACAAATGCTACTGTTGTGAAGAACCCAAAGAGGTTCTGGACCCGTACGAGGGAAGAGTGCATTGTGTGTGTGTGTGTGTGCTTGTTTTTTTTCTTTTTCCTTCGACAGATTGGTGGTAGCTCTCCTTTCCCAATACCACAATTCTGATATGGGGACTGGTGGTGGTGGGTTATATGTTGTTGCGGAACGACACCGTGTTCCCAAATTGGGAGCTCTAAAGTGCACGTGAGGTTCTTATTACTTAAGCAATAGTTGAGGGTATATACATACCAAATTTTATCCCAGTCGCCGAGTATTTTGTACACCTCAACGAAGCCACTATTATGTCTATGTAAGTATCATACATGTTTTAGGAACCAACGCAGTCCCCACCCAAACATACCAAGCTACGCATGCGAAGTTATCATCCCAAATGAGGCAACAAACAAAAATAGGAAGCAACACAATCAGCATAGAAATATCAGAAAATGCTCTTCAGTACCTGATCCTCCATAAGTAGCCACAAAAATAGATCAAACAAAAAAGCCCCCATGTAGTAATAAACCCTGCCTATCGGTCTCCCTCTGATATTCATCCGTGATGTCCTTCAATGTCAAAACCTGCCTCTTCTGCGGCCCACACGCTATACCCCCCTTCTTCGCTCTCTTAGCATCAGTACCACCTCCCTTGCCAGCCTCTCCTGTTCCAATATTATCCGCATCCGTCCTATTGCTACTCAAGATCCATGCTTGGTCTTCATCAACACAGCTTAAGACGTTAAGAAGGGCAAGGAATCCGTCTGTAACGCTCTTTGCCTGGGGGTCTGAGGAGCCAATGTTGGCAGTCTTGAGACGCTGGAGGCGTTGGTGCAGGACTGACGCCGCACCACGGTAGTCACCGTGTTCTATGCGCCAAGCATAGAGAACTTTGTGAAAGGGAGGGCCGTGGGTAACATCCAAGATTGCCTCACACTTCTCTGAGAGGACTTCGTCTATCTCATCTTGGAGGCCGACGAAGGGATAAGTGATGAGGCGGAGGCCTTGGTCTTGCTCGACCATGGCTTCAACAAGTTCACCTAGGGTGTGGAGTTGCCTGTTCCCATAGTTAGTAGAGTTATAAGTTTTGAAATTCTCAATGCAAGAGAAGCCACGTACAGGCTCTTGTTGGTGTACTGCATTAAGGTAAGGTATGCTTCGTCAAAGTTTGAGACCTTCAATGACGCCTGGAACATCTTAGAAAGTATTCCCATCCTCAAAAAATCATCCTCGGCCTTCGCTCACGTCCCATGTTAGTACTGTGCACATCTCAACCACAAATAATGGGGCCGCATCCTCTCACCTCCTTTCGCAAGGTGTACAACGCAGCTCGGCAAAAGTCCGCCACATGACCCCATCCTTCACACTCTTCAAACAACCTCGCAATATGCATGTAGTACTGCGGCATACCGGATCCAAACGAATGTACCTCACCCTCTCCAATGACATCACACATGAAAACATCTGGATATTTATCAAGTGGGAACCCGAGGCCACCAGCTGCTCTCTTAAACAGTACTACTGCCTTTGCATGATCACCATTCTTAACGTCTATTCTACCCTTCAGATAACAGCCCCAAGGTGTATTTGGTAAAAACTTTTTGAATTTCGTTGCTAACGCAGTGGTGTTTGTCGCTATCAGTGCACTCGCCACGTCAAGTATCCCCCTCTCGTGCGTGAGTTCTAGGGAAGCTAGGAAGTTCCTGATTGTTGAGGATAGCGAATCGTGAGTAAGTGATAGGTCGTGTGGTAAAACAAGTTGGAGCACAGATCCAGCCTTAGAGATTGGCTGGGAATCCGACATCTGTAATGCTGATAGCGTAGCGCTGAGAGCATCCTCTGGAGCCAGATGTTCTGGCATAGATATCGACTTCCTTGCCATCCATTTCAAAATCTCGTACTCCTTCAGGTAAGTGACTAGTTGGCTGAACAGTTCCTCTCCATTGACCATGATCTTGTTCTGGCTGTCGGGCGGGAACGTAGCTATCGTAACCAGTAACGCCAAGTTAAATAAGATAGTATAGTTGATATTGATGACCTCCTGCGCTCCCTTAACCAACACCCTGGTGCCAAAGTCCGTCAGTCTTGACGACCCAGGTTCCTTTTTGGGGCTAAAGATGCTGGACAAGATTGCTTGAATAGTATTCTCCGGGCGGTCCAACATCATGAATGTGTTGTCAATCTTTTCCAGAACATGCCTTGGAACCTTCCCTGTGATGCACCGCTCAAGTAGATTCCACATCCTGTCATTAACCGAAGCCATTGGGTCCTCAAGTGTTTCTTCCTGGAGAGCAATAATACATTGTTCCATATCCTCCGTTTGTATACTGCTCACCAGGTCCGCAGCTGCTCTGATAAGTAGTATAGCCTGACTGAGATCGGACGAGGTCATATTTGCACCAAGAGTGGAAGCTGTACCGTCGGTCATAATCTGATACAGCTCTTTGGGGGCAGCAAGGTTATGCACAATCATTTCCGTCTCGGTGCACTCTCGTAACGCCGTGAGACCATCTGCATTTACAGCCCAAATATAACCCATCACAGGGTCGTAAACAAGAGAAAGGGCCTCTCCTCGTTGCCTATCCAGTTCCACGCATAGACGCACGAAACGGTCCCATTGTAAGCCAACTTCATGTTTGAACTTCTCCAGATTTACACTCCCATCCTTTGTTTTTTGTAACTCCACTGCACTAGCCACTATCTTCCCTACTCTTGCCTTTAAAGACATTGCCCTGCTGGTTCGGATATTAAGTGCCCGGGAAAAGTGTTGCTCATAAATCTCTAGGGCTGCCTCGATTACTGATTCCGGGAACCGTTCAGGGTAAAATATCCACTCCATCCATCGCTCCGTAACATCTCCAAAAATCGGTGCCGAGGGTACTTTGCCTGTGAAAGCGTGTATGGTATCAGTAGTGGACGTCGCCCAGTGATTCCAGGCCTCTGGGATGGTCTGAATGTGGAACTGGAGGTTCTGGATCTTGAAACTGGTGTTGCTCTTCCACAGTATCCACATATTCTGAACCCCAGGTTTGGACTTCGAGACAGGAGTCACTCTGAAATCAGATATTATCCAGATGGAGCTAGCAGTGGGTGGCATTGCATCAAAGATGTACTCTTTATACATGTCCTCCAAATGTGAGAATCTTCCTTCTGCATCACCATGGCCTATCCAGAACTTGAATGTACCCGTGGATACAGGGGAATATGTCACCAGGTAGAAGAGATGATTGCGGCTCAGTGTAGTTGTGACGATGGCTAATAATTGCGCTGGTGCCGGATGAATCAAGGTCTTGGTATTGGAGTCGGCCGGTGGCTGGTTCATCAAATCTGAGACATGTAGTAGTTGCTGCCTCTCATACGACCAAACTTTCAGGGTATGATTGACAGACACTGTAAATAAGAGGGTATGGCTCTTTTCTGGTGCTGAATAGCCTATCATGGCAGTGTCCGGTTCATGATCACGACCACTCCTGGGAGTAAAGAATTCTGTAGAGATGACTGTAGAATGTGATACATGTGTATCTTTGTATCGTGATGTTCCTGACGTTACCCATGGCAGTTTATTCTTGAATATACTCAAGACACCTGTGTCACTAAATTTTTTCTCGTGATATACAGCCTCTGTTGCATCCGCTGCTGCCCGCTGAAATATCAGTCACCACTCTGAGGCCAAACTCCCAGAATTGGTACTTACCATCGTCTTCCACCCCTCTCTCGAGCTTGAGGAGGTTTCCATCTTGCAAACTCATGAGGATCCTCTCATGATCTACTGCGACCAGAAAATGTGGGGAAGAAAGGGAGAAAGCGGATGGATAAAAAGTCTTGCAGAATTCGGATTCCTTCAAACCCCCCAAGCCTATGCCACCTCCCCGGCCGGCTTTAGCCGCTGCTGCAATACCTCCCCCACCCCTCAAAATCTCCCCCTTCAAAGTCAGAGTGTAGATAGTGTTCACCACTGTCATCACGTAAACCCTTACCTCATCCTTGTTTGGCACATCAGCAAATGCCACACAGTTCTCCCTTATTTTATCTGGGAAATGGAACCGCAGGACTGGTATTGTGGCTTCAACTCCAATGAGTACTTCCTCCAGACCCTTCACGACGTCCACAGCATGGATGCTCAAAACTTCCCAGTCTTCCACAACTCGATAGAGGATATTTCGAGGACTTGTCCCATGTCTCCGGAAGTATACCGAGGCAGCTCTTGCAAGGCTTCTGTATGCGAATATTGCTTCTATGTCCCTTTGTTTCTCTGTTGTAGACCCGTGCTGGCTCGGTGGTGATGCAGATCGAATATGTATACTTCTCCGGCGTGGGGCTTGAGTCGCTGAAGATCTATGTGATGGTAATCGAATGTTTACGACGTTCGGAGCCATCGCTGACGCTGTTGCGGCATCAGTGCTGATGCGCGTCTCTTTGAAGAGAACGCAAGCACGTTCAGCCATTGTGTGGAATCCTGTATGTTGTACCGTATTGATGAACCTCAAAGAAGTTTGCGACCTGTAGGTGTTGTACAGAGACGCGCGACTACACTAGCTGCCAAGTCCACAAGACGTCACGTGGTATTGACCGAATTATGTACACTTTGCAACAATGGTCGGAGTTGGGGGTCTTGGTATGAGACTAACCTCGCCTCGCTACACTGTAGCAACTTGTTTGCTGACGTAACGCCTGGGTATGAGGCTACCTCGCCTCAGCGCTCGGAGTTGGGGGTCTTGGCATGAGACTATCAGAGTCTAGCCTAAGGCTCCCTTCGGAAAAAAAACACCCAACAAACTCCAACTCAAATCTTTCCTTACCATACGGCCCCGAACTAATCTCCTTCACCATATCCGTCCCGGTAAAATCATGCTCAAACACCACAACCTTATAGTTATCCTATTTCACCAATTAGCTAAATGAATGTGCTGAGACTGTAAACATTTACTCACATCAGGATTTACCGAAAATAAATACTGATCAAACTCGCTATGAAGATCGGCTTGCAAGAGAAACCCATTCTGGCATGAATTGATTTTCGACACTCCAACAGTCTACTCAACAGACACGTGTGAGGTGCATCAGGGAGTATCTGCTTCAACTGGTAAGTAGTTCCCTACAATCATGGAACAGTACTAACATCTGTAGACATCTCACCATGGCACAAACATTTACGAACAACACTCCGGCCTCAATCCTAAACCAAACTACTGTTTAGCTAAATTCCTTTATTAACTTAATTAACAACAATCGTCACTGTACTTAATAGTACCATGTTACCATTTATGGATTCCCCTTGTCTAGCTCGAAAAGTGACAAGTACTTATGTACTTATGTACTTATGGACTGGTTTGCACAACACCGTATGGAGGTGGCTTTTATCATTCATCTATACTTCACTATTACCATTGGCTACCTAAGGATGCACCTCTGTAAAACACCCCTGTTTGCCAACCTCCTCATCAGTATCCAAGGGAGCTATACCCTACCTAGCTATATGAATTGAATCATCAAGATCACGAGACCATCAAATACAATCCATACAACCATGGGCAAGTCTGACTATGAGAAGAAGCTCCAGAAGGTAATGCAGCATGCCCGCCAGCCACCAGGCATACCCACTGCCAGATTTGCAGCCCTGTATGGGGTAAATGCAGGGACCCTACGTCAGAGACTAGCTGGAGTAACTCAGGACTATGGTACAGCAGCTAGAGAGAAGCAGTTATTCATCATTGGATCATGCATTATTACGGCAAATTGCACAAGGTATGATTAATGAACGGCAAACCTCTCAACATGGTACAGGAGGGAGTCCTAGTGGCCCTAATGAGTCTACCATCATCCCTCGAAATAAGCGAGACAAGCGGTTACTTAAACAAGGAGTCATTATACCCCCCTCTGGATATATGAATGACGAGTTTGGGCTTGAATATATGAAGCAGCATTTTGAGCCCTATTCTCGGGAGATTGTACCAGCTAATATCGGACTAGCACCAGTTTCATTCCCCCTAGGTGTCTGATTGTGGTTGGCCATTCATCTCATATTGCGTGGAAGATGGTTACCAATGACGATTCAGACGAAAACCAAGGGCTCCAGGGTGAGCAACAAACAGAGCAAAAGCTTTCTAAGGCAGAAAAGGTACCGTTTACTTGCATCATGAATGTACTGACTAATTGTTTGCTCAAGACTTCCTACGGGCCCGGACCTTCCGACTTAAACACAGTTTCATTCAGGTCACCAAGGTATGGATTTCTGATTTCGTGCAAGGAAATTTGATTGTTAAAAGGCCGTTCTAGGACATCGGGCAAATCAACGGCCGGATAGGGACTATCGAATGGCAGATAAGAATCCTTGCGATCTGTTTGACTGGCACGGGCTCAGTAAGTAATTATAAAACCCTTTGTCGATGCCTTAACCTAACGTATCTTCTAGGTAACGTTGTATCTACTCAAGAGCTATTTCGACGGACTCAGCAATAGCAATATGCAAAAGTCAAATGAAGCAGCAGGTGAGGTGAGGATACGGGCGCTACTGGAGGAGGGTTTTAAGAAAATATGAAGTCCGAAAATGCTACAAAGAAAATTATGAACACGCAATAGGAATAGCAGGATGCTGCTCAATACTAAAAACGCTCTCCGGTGGTTTAATGTTTTTTTTTTCGGGATTAATACTGGTGTTTGTTTTTATACTGGTAACATAGATGACTCGGAATGGATTCCACGACAATAACAGGAGTTCCTGCTTATTCAGTAATTCAGAGTTGTGGTTACCAATTATTCTATTATTTCTCGTGCCAAGACTCTTATACCACTCGCGTTGATGATATTAGAAGTTATGAGTAGCAACACTGGCTGCAGTGCATAAATATGTGGTCAATGGAAGAATCACTTAACCCAATAGATATATCGGTATGTTCAGACAGAATGTATACGCCCGTATATTTCAGAGTAGAGTCAGAGGAAAGCTCGTTAAGCTTATTCATAGAGTAGGCGAGCGAGCGTCCACTATATAGAGCGAGCGAGATGATTGTGCTGGATGTCGTATGCTGTGACAGACGTGAAATGCCTTGAAAGAACAAAACTTGCAAAGAACAGTGATCATGACGAAGAACAGCGACATGATGCTGGATTGAAAGAAAACAGCCTTGCAAGAATAAAGAACAGCGATCACTACGCTGTGGCTTTTCAACACCCCTCCTCAGCACAACCTCTAGATGGTGAAGTAGGATCAGTCCCGTTAAAAACCTCAAAAAATCCGTATCAGCAAAAAAAAAACAAAGGTAAAAGAGTACTGATTTTAAACCTTACTTCTAACAGATGAGTTTCCTAACACATTATCCCGGAGGATTTCCTAATACATTATCCCGTAGGGTGCAGAGCTGAGGCCGCGGCAATGCCTTTTTACATATATCTGCTAAATGATTCTTACTTGCCACGTGTAAAAGATTGATAATGCCTTTCTTAACCAAGTCTCTGACATGGTTGGTGGTAAGTGTAAGAATTACAAGCTATGAGTAGGCTGAATGGTGGAGGTTGCGCTTAGCGGGAACGAGACTTTATTGAGAGAAGTTTAAAAGACTTGACTTGCTAATACCGAAATGCTCTACAGAACAAAAATATGGAGTGCGATCCGATCCTGTCGCATAGATATATATATATACCCGCTATTCTTCCAGGTTTTCACCTATCCGATGCTAGTTTCATTTTCCCTTGGCCCCCCATGATCAAGTAAGGCTTCAGGGTAAATCTTTACAGTAAGCTATTCAATATGCTTTCTTTTGTCGCTGATTCTAGGATTATTGGTTAGGTCAATAGATCCAATATTACCAGTGTTCAAAGCAGCCGGTATATCAATACGGAGTTCGTTCAGAGCATTCTGTAACCATATTTTCTGTTTCGCAGTAGTTGAAAGGGCGATGTACTCAACCTCTACTGTTGAGTTATTGGCCGCCAACAAATTGTATTACCAGCTATCTGAAAAATGTTCCCTGTAGTTGATTTCCGAGTATTTCTGTCTCCTCCATAGTCACAGTCAGAATAGCCTGATAGTGTCACATTTCCACTCTGTGGTTTTTTGTATGTGAGTGTCAGGTTTCTTGTACCCTTTAAATATCGAAGCACTTGTTTTAGTATACCCATATGTTGCGTAGTCTAGTAGGCTTTGAGGAAAGTTGTGAGAGAGCAGAAACTGTGAAGGCAAGATCCGGTCGAGTACTAATCACAAGGTACATGAGTGATCCAATGATCTGTTGATATTGAGAGACGTCAGCAAGATTATCACCGTCTTGGGCCTGTAATAAATATTTAAATTTATTCAGATCCAAGGAAGGGTAGGGATATCGGATTGCATGTGTTCATCCCAAATCTAACGAGCAATTGGTCAATATATGCAACCAGACTACTACTTAGCAATTGCATATTTGTATGTATAAAGAGCTCGTATAGTAGTAACACAGTGCAACACAACAAGGCAACAAAGCAACAACGCAACGAATTAAAAAGCAACGAAGCAATACAAGATAACGATAGGATACAATACGGAGCATCGTAGTTGGGTTATACGTTAGGTATGTATGGGTGATTATTGTTTTTTTTTTGAGTCTGTACTTATACGTCTATGGAGCCTTAGGCTATGGGACGGAAATGATTGTTGTCTAAGTTAGTAAAGGGATTTAGCTAAACGGTTGTTGTTACATTTTATTATTTTATTATTCATTTAGGGGGAGGTGCCTTGATATAGAGTTAATATTGTTCTCGTGCCCAGACCGATTTATTTTTGATTGACTACCATCTGGGCACGAGATCAAAGCAAGCAGGAACGATGGGCGGACCTCATCCCTATCTTAAACAGGACCAAAACCATGCCTGGTGGGCTGCTACATCTATCAGGAATTTTTGTTCTTATTTATATTATATGAGTCGTTGCTAGTGGTGATATGCCTCTTGGGAGGATATTAGGTCAGTGTACGAACCCCTCATGGCTATTCAACTCAAGGAGGTTCCTTCAGATGATCTAGACTTGCATAAATACCCGTGCAGAACGAGCTGCGCATTTGTGACTATTAATCCGGGCAAGAAGGCGAAAAGGCTACATTTCGTTGCACAAACCTTAAGTGGTTTATTCAAAAGTGACATGAGAATTCTTGTAGAAGAGCATGTCCTGGGAAAAGATACTAAGTTGTGCAGGATCTTTCGGATGCAAAGCTGCTACTGACTTCGAATCCTTAGACTGCGTATTTGGAGGCTACTCATCGGCTCAGGGTGACCATAAGAAAGATCTATCCTCTTCTGTTTTCCTTCTTTACCTTGCCTTTTTGTTACTGATTCTGGCGATAATTTCCGATATTGATGCATTGTAAACGATGCATTGGGAACGATGGAGGCGTGGTTTATGTCCACTAAACCAACAAAATCCATATAAGATATTTCAATGTCTCAGGTAGCATAATTCTGGCATGTTAAACCCTGCGCGAAGGTTGTCTCCAAGGTGAATACCTCAATGAGAGCTTGTTCATATTGGGTGAGTTGGCATGCAAACCAAATTTTTGATACCGGTAGTCACGATTTGACGCCCGCAAGATGCCGCCTAGCTGTATAATCAGGCCAGCCATGGCTGCTTCGAGAATGTGCTGAGGCCAGGCTGCATATGAGTAATGGAGGAGTAGAAAATCAAGGAAAAGGCCTCCAATGGTGGTGCTCACAATGTGAGGATCAGCAACACTAGCAGGCTCTGGGGGGGGGGTTTAAGTATAGCAAGATCCAGCTGTTTGCTGAGGAATTCTAAATCACAACCCAATAATCCCAGGTATATCGAGAAACCTATCATCGGTGTTGAGATTTTCTAGCAAAAAGTCAAAATGGATTCGGATGGAGCCTGCTCTGACAAGACGAGCAATGAGGTAGCGGCAGCCTCGCCACAGGTAGTGTATGTCAAGGATGACAAAATCAGGGACTTTCTGATCACCAAAAAGGTTCAGTCATGGATCGGACTTGCTGAAGTGCAGAAGAAAGTAAGACCTATGGCCAGACCTCACCAAACCTCCACTGTCCCAAAACTGTGGAATAGCGGTGCTGACTGACTGTAGGTTTGGCAGTCCGAGAAAGCAAACAAATACTTCGAAAAGCAACGAGAGGACGCGGATGGCTCTATACACAATATAAAGACCCAGGTGGCCTTCTTCAGGTTGATGTATGGGGTCGCGAGGGAAATTCAAGACAGCACTGGCATCTTCACAAGTTCCAGGTCTAAGAACCCTAAGTCCGTCCTTGCGAAACCCATCCGCTGCCTCGATACCGCCATGGCAGCTGGTTCGTTTGCTCATTATTTCTTGAGCCAGAATCCCCGCGCAGCCATTGATGGGCTATCATTGCCCGTTGAAAACGGTGGCCATGCTATGCTTCTTCAGGATGCTGATCAAATCCTTGGCCTGAGGCCTGGGTGGCAAGGTAAAGGTACCGTTAATATTACCTGGACTGACGTGACACTCCATCCTCTCTTTTTTCCACAAGGGAAAAACTATCCTGAAGAATTCCCTGACAAGCTTGCGTTTGATAACAACCAACCATTGCCTCCACACCTTCAATCTCCACCAAGCAAACCCTCAGATCGAGTATACAATATTGTGATCTCCGATGGTGCGCTCCTCCGCATTCACAAGCATGCTCAGCTCCGGCATTGGGAAGCGACTCGCCTGCAAGTTTGTCAGCTTATCCTCGGACTGAGTTTCGTCAAACCAGGAGGCTCCATGTTGATTTTGTTGCACCACCTCGACAGCTGGAATACGGCTACAACTGTGTACAACTTTAGCAGGTTTGCAACTATCAGGCTGTACAAACCTGAGCTTGCTTATGGTATAAGATCCAGCTTTTACCTAATTGCCACCAAGGTGCAGCCGGAGCTGGATGTGTGTCAGGCATGGATTGAAGAGCTGAAACGGGCTTGGTACACCATGACGTTTGAAGGAGAAGAGGGCCTTGGAGGCTTGGTGGAGGCTGGCGAAGGGATAGATGTAGACAAGATGTTGGATGGATGGGGTGGAGAGTATATCATGCTTGGTGAGGATGTATGGAGGAGGCAGCGAGACGCGATGAAGCAAAAGGGCTGGGTAAAGTGACCAGTCTGCGGGAATCGATCCTTGGTGGTTGTGGGTAGTACATTGTGAGGTACAAGGTACAGCGAATATGATCTCGTTCCCAGACTCTTAAACTATCTTCGGCTTACAGCGAATAGTAACCTTACATCCAGACATGCTGCCTGTGCTCCACTGTAGTTAGTTTTTAGCATTTCTCCAGTCGTACCGCATCTATATACTGGCGAGTAAAGGTCCATGTCGCTTTTTGAGACATAGGCAGCACTAACGCAGAAAGGTGTAGTTTTGTCCTAGAAAATGGCGATTCACTCCTGAGCTATAACGGTACACTGTCGGTTCTCTTGAATTTAATATATATGTGCACAACACGTTGAACTAAAGTAACTCAACAACAAAATTAGAGTACAGGGTAGTAGTAAAAAGAAGAGACTCTACTTAATATACAATTGAAAGAAAAAGAGCTATTACTATATCTAATTGCAAATCCCCGGTTGTAGGTCTAGCTGTAGACCCGGTTACAGTGAGACTTCTAGTTGCTGCTCTGGTTGTAGGCCTGATGGCACACCTTCCGGTTCAGCAAAATATTCCAACTCTTCATCCGACTCGAGTTCAATTTGCCATAAGCCTACTACAAAGTCTAGAATCCCACGTACATGCAGTTTATGATCATGTTTACCTGATAGACACAAAGATATTCCAGTCTGTACAAAAGCCTTGATATAGTATCTTGCTTGTACTGATGAAGCCATAACCATGCAGCATGCAATCCTTCCCTGACCAACAGTAATAGTTTCCAGATCCCGTGGACTTGTTTCCTCCAAAATCTCAGCAACTTTATCTTTCATAAGTTTATTAAGACTTGTATCCATTGGTTGTACATAACCTGTACAACCATCTGGAATATCGACTGCTGTAATATCCAACTCTTTCATCAAGGTGAAGATAGATTTAGTTTTTTGACCACTAAAAATATCTAGAACAACTAAGCGTTTTGTCATGTACCAATATTCAATTGCAAGAGAACCGACAGTGTACCGTTATAGCTCAGGAGTGAATCGCCATTTTCTAGGACAAAACTATATATATACTCGCCAGGGTACTTGATCTCGTTCCCAGACTCTTAGGTTATCTGCGCTAAAGCTACCTTCGGCTAAGATTTTCAATACATAATGTGCTGTTCTCGTGCCCAGACCGATTTATTTTTGTGTGGTAGCTTAAATTGTGCTACTCCTTATAGCTGCTGCACGTCTTTTGTTCATATGGGCCATACGGTACGAGTAGCAGTAATGCATGCCGAGGCTATTTGAACCGTTCTCGCATGGGAGACCTAAGAAGGATAGTGTGGGCCGCAACATGTGGGGGCTCCAATTCAATCTGTTGCGGATACTCCGTATATATATTGCCATGGATAAGAGACTGGGACCGAGAACACGCCATAGTCTAGATAGGCTGAATGCGATTAATGATTCCTAAAAGAACAAGTTAATATTTAATTGATTCATATTTTCGCATTGTATTGATTTAGTTTTTTTTCTTTTTTTGAGTCTATACGCCCCCCCCCCCGAAGGGAGCCTTAGGCTATGAGGTGGACAGTAGTTATTGCATAGCACGTTTTTTTTTTTTTTTTTTTTTTTCTATAAGCCTTTACCCCGAAGGGAGCCTTATGCTATTATGCGGA